>Ga0307278_10000155_pt1 | contig 34062 bp, 41 predicted proteins | sample ER_DNA_117_FD_194482 | JGI IMG/M metagenome (GOLD analysis project Ga0307278, IMG submission 194482) | Bulk soil microbial communities from the East River watershed near Crested Butte, Colorado, United States - ER_DNA_117 | ecosystem: Environmental > Terrestrial > Soil > Floodplain | place... | reverse complement strand
GACCTGCGCGAAGCGGTCGAGCCGCTGCAGCCACGTGCTGATGCCCTCGAAGGCGTAGGGCGCGAGCATGCACCTGCGGACACGGCCGACCTTCTCCGTCGTCACGAGCTGCGCCTCCTCGAGCAGCTGGATGTGCTTCTTCATCCCGGTCAGCGACATGCCGAAGGGTTCGGCGAGCTCGCTGATCGTCGCTCTGCCGGAACCGAGCCGTTCGAGGACGGCGCGGCGGGTCGGGTCGGCGAGGGCTGCGAAAGCGCGGTCGACGGTCGTTGGATACTGAACCATTAGGTTCACTATAGTGGGTTTCGGCGCTCCGATGCAAACCGCCAGGAGCGGGTCGGCGGCGCCTTTAAGGCTGAGTGCGTGTCGGGGTTGGCTCAGGTTTGCTCGATCGCGCCTGCCGACTCAGCCGGGTCGGCGGTGGCCGCCCAGCTGCCGAGGAGCTTGAGCGCCTCTTCGGAGCGCGAACCGGGCTCCGCGGCGTAAGTGAAGATCGTCAGCCCGTGGTCGGCGGGGAGGTCCAGCCGGTTGAAGCTCAGGCTGAGCTCGCCGACCACGGGATGGTGGAAGTGCTTGACGCCGGTGTTGTGGAAGCGCACGTCGTGCGCGGCCCAGCGGGTGCGGAACGCCTCGCTGTGTGTCGCGAGCTCGCCGACGAGGTCTGAGAGGTCGCGGTCGTGCGGGTCGCGGCCGGCGGCCCAGCGCAGGATCGCGACGCACTCGCCGGCGACGCGCTCCCAGTCGTCGTAGAACGTCTCGGCTCGCGGGTCGAGGAACACGAAGCGAGCGCTGTTGACCGGTCGGGCTGGTGCGGCGTACAGCTCGGAGAACAGCGCTCGCCCGAGCTGGTTGGCGGCCAGGAGGTCGAGACGCTGGTTGCCGACGAACGCGGCGGCGCCGGTGATTCCGTCGAGCGTCCACTGGACCTCGGGCCGGACGCGCTGCTTGGCCTGGCGCCGACGAGGCCGCGCTCCCGTCGGCTGCGCGGCACGGGCGAGGTCGAAGAGGTGGGCGCGCTCGGCGTCGTCGAGCTCGAGCGCCCGGGCCAATGCCTCCAGCACGCTCTGCGAGACACCATTCATGTCGCCGCGCTCCAGGCGGGTGTAGTACGGAACGCTCACGCCGGCCAGGACGGCGACCTCCTCGCGGCGGAGTCCGGGAACGCGGCGACTGCCGTAAGAGCGCAACCCCGCCTGCTCAGGCGTGATCCGCGCGCGGCGCGACGTGAGGAACTCGCGAATCTCCTTTTTCGTGTCCACGAGATCCAGCGTAAACCCCGCTGCACAGCTCTGGGGGACCCTGCCAGTAGCCCTATCAACAGGGACTCTCACGTCCCGCGATCCCGTGCTTTCTTGGAAGAAGCAAGAGGCCGCGACCACACCGCCTCGCCATCCGACCGGAAGGTTGTCATGAAGCACATTTCGCTAGGCGGACTTGACGTCTCGCGCATCGGACTCGGGACGATGGCGATGTCCGGCTACTACCTCGACCCGACCAGCAGCGACGCCGAGTCGATCCGCACCATCCAACGAGCAGTCGAGTTAGGTGTCACGCACATCGACACCGCCGAGATCTACGGCCCCTACACGAACGAGGAACTCGTCGGCCGCGCCCTCAAAGGGCGCCGCCACGGTGTTGCTGTGGCGACGAAGTTCGGCTTCGTCTCGCACTCAGGCGGCGGCCCCGGAGTGCTCGACAGCAGCCCGGCGAACATCCGCACCGCGGTCGAAGGTTCCCTGAAGCGGCTGGGTACCGACCGCATCGACCTCTACTACCAGCACCGGGTCGACCCGAACACTGCCATTGAGGACACCGTCGGCGCGCTGGGCGAGCTGGTGGCCGAGGGAAAGGTCCTGCACATCGGCCTCTCGGAGGCCGGGCCCGCGACGATCCGCCGGGCCTATGCCGTGCATCCGATCGCCGCACTGCAGACGGAGTACTCCCTGTGGACTCGCGATCCGGAGGTCGCGCTGCTACCGCTGCTGCGCGAGCTGGGCATCGGGTTCGTGCCCTACTCGCCGCTCGGGCACGGCTTCCTCACCGGGACGATCCGCTCCCCCGAGGACCTCGCCGACGACGACTGGCGCAAGAACAACCCGCGCTTCACCGAAGGCAACTTCGAGAAGAACCTCCGCATCGTCGACGAGGTCGAGTCCGTCGCTTCCGAGGTCGGCGCGACACCGGCGCAGGTTGCTTTGGCCTGGCTGCTCGCGCAGGGCGACGATATTGCCCCGATCCCGGGCACCAAACGGGTTTCCCGCGTCGAGGAAAACACGGCAGCCGACGGTATCGAGCTGAGCGCGGAGCAGGTCGAACGGCTGAACGATCTCATTCCGGCCACCGGCGAGCGCCACGACGAGGCGAACATGTCCGTCATCGACCGCTGACCACCGACGAGCTCCGCACACATCGGACCGCGCCGAAACCCGCTCAACTAGGCCCAATCCGAAAAGCGTTGGTTGGGTAACGATGGCGTGGCGCAGGACACAGTGCCGCCGGGGCCACGCCACCAGCATCACCTTCGTATCGAAGAGCCGGGCGTTTTACGTCCGCTTTACATAGACCACACTCCGCGCTGATCCGGGTCGACCAGGATCCTGGCCATGCGACGGCTCTGGCTGGTGCTGCTCTGCGCCGCCCTCCTGCCGGCGACCCTCGCTCCAGCTGCCACCGCGAGCGAAGACCGCGGCATCGTCGTGCGCGTCCAACCGCCGCGCTTCGCCATCCGCGAGCTCGACGGGAGTCGCGTGGGATTCAGGATCAACCGGGCGACCCTCGTCACGCTGAACGGGCGCCGCGTGCGCCTTCGCCGCCTTCAACTCGGTGACGTGGTGGCCGTCGACCACGTCGGCCGGCTCGCGACCGCAATCCGGGCGATTCGGCCGTGAGCGGCCTCGCGGTCGTCATCGAAGACGACGAAGCGATCAGCGCGCTCGTCGGCACGTACTTGGAGCAGGCGGGCTTCGAGGTGGTGTGTGAATGCACCGGCGAGGGCGGCTTCAAAGCGGTCGATCGACGGCACCCGCGCTTCGTCGTGCTCGACCTCGGGCTTCCTGACGTCGACGGGTTCGAGCTCTGTCGACGCTTGCGCGGGGGCGCGGACGTCCCGATCCTGATCCTCACCGCGCGCGACGAAGAAGCGGACCGAGTCATCGGTCTCGAGCTCGGCGCGGACGACTACCTCACGAAGCCGTTCTCGCCGCGCGAGCTCGTGGCGCGGGTCCGCGCGGTCCTGCGAAGGGCCGACCCCGGGCCGCCGGAGTCGCGTGTCATCGAGGTGGGCGAGCTAAGAGTTGACCCCCGAACGCGTAGCGCGACATTCGCAGGCTCGCGGCTCGCATTGCGGACACTCGAGTTCGAGCTGCTCGCAGAGCTCGCGCGCAACGCCGGCAACGTCGTGACGCGCGACCGGCTCCTCGATCGCGTCTGGGGACTCTCGTTCGCCGGTGGAACGCGCACCGTCGACGTCCACGTCGCCCAGCTGCGCAAGAAGCTCGGGCGTCCGGCCCTCATCCACACGGTCCGCGGCGTCGGCTACCGCCTCCTCGACGGCCAGACGTGAATTCGCTGCAGGCACGGCTCCGACTTGCGATCGGCGCTGCTGTGCTCGGCGCCGTCTCGCTCTCGTTGCTCGTCGGCGCGTACCTCGTCCGCCGGTCGCTCGAGCAGAGCGCCTTCGACGGCCTCCGGCGACAGGTCGCATTGCTGGCGAACGAGCACGTGCATCCGCCGGCAGGCTCCTTCGGGCGATTCCTCGCCACCCAGGACGAGCGCCTCTCCGTCCTGCCCCGGACGCAAGCACGCCTCCTCGTCCCCGACCGTCCGACGGGGCGCATCACGATCAACGGGCACAACTACCTCTACGCAACCAAGAGCACCGACAGCGATGTCGTCGTGCTCCTGCGCACCGCCAGCTCGGTGCGCGCGGAGAACCACCCCTTCTGGATCGCGTTAGCAGCTGCCGGTTTCCTCGGCTGCATTCTCGCCGCGGGTGTTGCGGCGGTCCTCGCCCGCAGCATCTCGCGCCCAGTTCTACGCGTCGCGCGCGCGAGCAGCCGCCTTGCGGACGGCGAGGACCCAGAGCCACTTCCGCTGGGTGGTTCGAGTGAGCTCCACGGCCTCGCGTTGTCATTCAACACGATGGCGATTCAGCTGGCGCGTGCGCGAAGCGCAGAGCGTTCGTTCCTGCTGTCGGTGAGCCATGAGCTGAAGACTCCCTTGACGACGATCCGTGGCTACTCAGAAGCGCTCGACGAAGGTGTCTTGACGTCCGAGCGCGCCGGAAAGGTGATCGGGACGGAAGCTGCACGACTTGAACGCGTGATCATGGACCTCATCAACCTCGCGCGACTCGACCAGCGACGCTTCGACATTTTTCTCGAGCCTGTGGATCTGGCGGGGATTGCACGCGAGAGCGCGATGCGCCACGCTGCAGGCGCACGCGAGCTCGGCGTCCGCTTAGAGATTCAACAGGGCGACGAACCCGCTCCGGCGCTGGCCGATCGCGACCGCCTGTTGCAGGCGCTGTCGAACCTCCTCGAGAATGCCTTGCGCTGTACGCCATCCGGTGGCACGGTCACGCTGGCCGCGACTGCAGGCAAGCTGACGGTGAAGGACACGGGGCCAGGCATCGGCCCTGACGAGGTGCCACGCGCATTCGAACGCTTCTTCCTGTACCGGCGTTACAACGGCCACCGTCCGGTGGGCACTGGTCTAGGCCTCGCGATCGTCCGCGAGCTTGCCCTTGCGATGGGCGGTGACGTCGCCGTCGCGAGCTCGTCGAGCGGAACCGAGTTCACGCTGCGGCTCCCGCTGCCCGAGCGCGCGAACGAGCACCACGCTTTACACGCGGTTACCGAGGCGTGACGCGAGCTTACGCAGGGATCACACCATTCACATACGCAGCTGGGATAACGGACGGGTCAACCGGCCTTCAAGATGCGGAGGTTCATGTTGAAAGCGAAGCTGATCCTTCTAGCGGTAGTCGCAGGGCTCGTGCTCGCGGCTGCGGCGTCCGCGGCGAGGCTCGATGTCATCCGCGGCACGGACGGCCCCGACATTCTCAACGGCACATCCGGGCCGGACATCATCTACGCGAGAGGCGGCAACGACAGCATCCGAGCGCGTGATGGGAACGACGTCGTGTACGCAGGTCGCGGCAACGACGTTGCCCGGGGCGGTCCGGGCAACGACGTCGTCTACGGCGGCGCGGGCAATGACGTGCTGTGGGTGGGTTCCGGAGCCGACGTCCAGTACGGCGGTGGCGGAAACGACGTCCTCCATGCGCTGGCGAACGACAACCAGCCCGACATCATCGACTGCGGTCAGGGCTACGACGTCGCGTACGTCATCGTGCACGACCCGGTGCGCTTGCACGGCTGCGAGCAGGTGATCCGGCTCAGCCCGGAGGAAGCTGCGGCTACGGCCGCTGCCAACGACGACAACGGGTAGGCGCGGTTCGAGGGGTCCCGCGAGGCCCACCGCCTCGCGGGACCTTCAGCGCGGAGGCCGCCCGCGGCAGTAAGTGCCGAGGCGCCTCCGGAAGCTTGTCCGCCGACACGCAACGACTCGTGGTAGCGAGTAATTCGCCGTTCCTTAGGCACTAGCGGCTCACCCGTCGGAAGTCCGATGGTAAGGAGGGGGTCTCCGGTTCGAGTCCGGACGAGGGCTCTCCAAAAGCTCCGCGTTAGGGCCTGCAGGCTTGAAGGCCTGCAACGGTCGGCGCCACGGCGGCTCGACGATCGCATTCGTTGCGATCTGGTGAACCGCGTTGACCAGCGGCCCGGGCCTCTGAAAGAGTGAGGGTTTGGTCGTCGCGGCATCGCCGCAACGCGGTCTCGACGATTGAGGTCCTGGACCCACATCCAAGAAACGGAGGTCGACATGGCAACTATCGAAAGTGCAACCGTGATCCGCCCCTTCCACGTGGAACTACCGGAAGAGGATCTCGTCGATCTCCGCAGACGCATAGTGGCGACGCGCTGGCCCGAAAGCGAGACCGTCGCAGACGAATCACAGGGCGTGCAGCTCGCGACGATGCAGGAGCTCGTGCGCTACTGGGGCACCGAGTACGACTTCCGGAGGTTCGAGGCGAGACTGAACGCGCTGCCTCAGTTCATCACGGAGATCGACGGCCTCGACATCCACTTCATGCACGTCAAGTCGCCGCACGAGAACGCGTTGCCGGTCATCATCACGCACGGCTGGCCGGGCTCGATCATCGAGATGCTGAACGTCATCAGCACGCTCTCCGACCCGACTGCACACGGAGGCGACGCGGAGGACGCGTTTGATGTGGTGGTTCCCTCGATGCCCGGCTACGGGTTCTCGGAGAGACCGAGCGCCACCGGCTGGGATCCGGTCCACATCGCGGAAGCCTGGATCGAGCTGATGAGGCGCCTGGGATATACGCGGTTCGTGGCGCAAGGCGGCGACTGGGGTGCGCAGATCACGGATGTGATGGGTGCAAAGGCACCTCCGGAGTTGCTCGGCATCCACTCCAACATGCCCGGCACGATCCCACCTGACGTTTCGAAGGCGCTCGCGACCGGCGGCTCGGCGCCGTCTGGCCTGTCAGCCGACGAGAGCCGCGCGTGGGAGCAGCTGAAGTTCCTCTACACGAAAGGCATCGGATACGCGACCGAGATGAATCTGCGCCCGCAGACGTTGTACGGGCTCGCCGATTCGCCGGCCGCCCTGGCCGCCTGGATGCTCGACCACGACGCGCGCAGCTACGAGGACATCGCACGAGCGTTCGAAGGCGATCCGGTAGGCAACCTCACACGCGACGAGGTCCTCGACAACATCACGCTCACGTGGGTGACGAACACGGGCGTTTCCTCCGGTCGTCTCTACTGGGAGAACACGCTCGGCTTCTTCGACGTCAAGGGCGTGTCGGTTCCGGCTGCAGTGAGCGTCTTCCCTCGAGAGCTCTATCAGGCACCCCGGAGCTGGACCGAGCAGGCCTACCCCAACCTCATCTACTTCAACGAAGTAGACAAGGGCAACCACTTCGCAGCCTGGCAGGAGCCGGAGATCTTCACGAACGAGCTCCGGGCCGCGTTCAGGTCACTCCGTGACGAGAGGAGGTCGTCATGAGCACCACCGTCGAGACCGCCATCGACATCCGTCCCTTCCACGTCGAGATCCCCGAAGAGGAGCTAGCCGAGATGCGTCGGCGCATCGCCGCGACTCGCTGGCCCAGCAAGGAGCTCGTCGCAGACCGCTCGCAGGGCGTGCAGCTGGCGACGCTGCAGAAGCTGGCGCGTTACTGGGCGACAGAGTACGACTGGCGCAAGGCCGAGGCGACGCTCAACGCGCTGCCGCAGTTCACGACCGAGATCGATGGAGTGGAGATCCACTTCATCCACGTGAAGTCACCGCACGCGGACGCGTTGCCGCTGATCATGACGCACGGGTGGCCCGGCTCGGTGATCGAGCTGCTCGATACCGTCGGCCCCCTCACGGACCCAACCGCGCACGGGGGACGCGCCGAGGATGCGTTCGACCTCGTGCTGCCGTCGCTGCCCGGCTACGGCTTCTCGGGCGAGCCAACGGAGGTCGGCTGGGACCCCGGCCGCGTCGCGCAGGCGTGGGCGGAGCTGATGCGCAGCCTCGGCTACACCCGCTACGTCGCCCAGGGCGGCGACGTGGGCGCCTCCGTCACCGACGCGATGGGCCGCCAGGCGCCCGAGGGGCTGCTCGGCATCCACATGAACCTGCTCGTGACGGTGCTGGCCGGCCCTCAGCCGGCGGAATCCAAGCAGGAACGCGCGGCGGCCGACGCGCTCGCCACATTCAGGACGAGCGGCTTCGGCTACTTCCTCGAGCAGGCCACGCGGCCACAGACGATCGGCTACGCCCTGCTGGATTCACCCGTCGCCATGGCGGCCTGGATGCTCGACCACGACACGGACAGCTACGAGAAGATCTCGCGCGCCTTTGTCGATGGCCAGCCCGCGGGCAATCTCACCCGGGACCACATCATCGACAACGTCACGCTGTACTGGCTGACGGGCACCGGGGCGTCGGCGGCCCGGTCGTACTGGGAGAGCGGACGAGCCGCAGCACTTGCGGCCGGCCAGGCTCCTCCGGAGGTCACGCTCCCGGTCGGCTTCACCACGTTCCCCGGCGAGATCTGGCGAAGCCCGCGCAGCTGGGTCGAGCACTCGTACCCAAACGTCATCTACTTCAACGAAGCCGACAAGGGCGGCCACTTCGCGGCCTGGGAGGAGCCAGAGCTCTTCTCTGCCGAGGTGCGTGCCGCTTTCAGGTCACTTCGCTAGAGGGGAGGCTTACATGACCACGCAGTCCACGCCCGAAGGCCCCGGCTCCGTCTCTGGGGCGCCGAACCCTCCCGAAGGGTTCACCGACACGTTCACCAGCCGGTACGTCGACACGGGCGAACTGCCTTTGCACGCGGTCATCGGAGGCGAGGTGATCATGGTTTCCCAGCCCGAGGCGGTTGCCGACATGATCCTGACGGCGGCAGCTGCGGTCGACCGGCAAGCCGCCGCGGTGAAGGGCTAGCCATGGAGTCGACTCGAATCAGGTCCAACCTGCCCATCGAGGGGCACCTGCCCGGCTTCGACGGGGCGACCGGCTGGCTGAACTCGCCGCCGCTCACGACGGACGACTTACGCGGGAAGGTCGTCCTCGTCGACTTCTGGACGTACACCTGCATCAACTGGCTCCGCACGCTCGGTTATGTCCGCGCGTGGGCCGAGAAGTACGAGGATCATGGGTTGGTCACGGTCGGCGTCCACACGCCGGAGTTCCCATTCGAGCGCGACGTCGACAACGTGCGCGCGGCGGCGAAGGACATGCGGGTCGAGTATCCGATCGCGCTCGACAGCGACTATGCGGTCTGGGAGGCCTTCGGCAACCAGTACTGGCCCGCCGTGTACATCGCCGACGCGGACGGACGAATCCGGCACCACCATTTCGGCGAGGGCGGCTACGAGGAGTGCGAACGGGTCGTCCAGCAGTTGCTGCGGGAAGCCGGGCGTGACGCGATCCCCCACGATCTGGTCTCAGTCGCGGACGACGGCTTCGAGGCGCAAGCCGATTGGGCGAACCTGGAGTCACCGGAGACGTACCTCGGTTACGGGCAAGCCCAGCACTTTGCGTCACCCGGCGGCGCTGAGCGTGACGAACCTCGCGCCTATGCAGCGCCGGATCAACTGAGGCTCAACCAGTGGGCGCTCTCGGGGGACTGGACGATTGGGAGGGGCGCCTGCGTGCTAGACGGCGCGGATGGCCGCATTGCGTTCCGGTTCCACGCCCGCGACGTCAATCTCGTCATGGGACCGCCTGCGCGAGGCACGTCCGTGCCGTTCGTCGTCCTCGTCGACGGAGAACCACCCGGCGCCGCACACGGCCTGGACGTCGACGAACGGGGTCACGGAACGCTGTCCGAGCAGCGGCTCCATCAGCTGATTCGCGAGCGACGGTCGATCGGAGACCGCACGTTTGAGATCACTTTCCTCGCTCCCGGTGTTGAGGCTTACTGTTTCACCTTCGGCTAATTGCGTTCAGTCTGTCCGCGCACATCCGCGGCAGAAAGATAAGAGCAGCCGTTAAAGCCGCATTGAATGACACGCGGTGGATCGTCCTGGTCGAGGACCTTGAGTAGCTCGGTACGACCGTCGGTCTCGAGTGCGTGCCGGGTGTCTTCGGGAAGACGGAGAGGGTCGCTGGACCAGGCTGTTCCGCTTATCTCGATCACCACCTGCGCAGCCTGGTCACCACGTGTGATCGCCCACAGCCAACCTCTCGCGTCCACGCCCGGGCGCTCGTGGCGGCCGAGGTTGACTCTGATCTCCCAATTCACGAAGCAAGACTACGAACAAGGCCTTCCTCGACCCGACCCGATCGGCGTCAGTCCGGGTACTCGTCCTTGCGCCAGCTGCGGGGTTCGGCGGGTTGGGCTTTCGGCGTTCGCTCCAGCAGGGAGCTGTAGTACGGCGCGACGAACGGGTCGGGCGCCATCACCGTATAGGTGTGGTAGACGGTCCCGTTCTGGCGCGCGAAGGCGATCCAGCTCGGGCCTTCGCGTAGCCCGTCCTTGAGCTCGGCCCCGATCTGGCCTGACCAGTCCTGGAGCCAGTCTGGCGGGGTGTCGATCATCTCCTTGACCTCGGGGATCTGCTGCGCCTGCTGCTCGGTCATCGCGAGGCCGAAGTCGAAGGCGAAGTCGGTGTTGTAGGTCGAGACGTAGGGGAACTGCCAACCCATCCGCCGCTTGTAGGCGGTCAGCCGCTCGATCGGCGCCCGCGAGAAGCAGAGCAGCGTCACGTCGCGGTGGTTCAGGTGGACGAGCGAGCCGTCGAGCCCGTCGCCCAGGTTGGTGCAGCCGGGGCAGGCGCCGAGCGTGTAGTCGGGGCCGAACATGATGTTGTAGGCGAGCAGCTGTGAGCGCCCGTCGAAGAGCTCCGCGAGGGTCTTCTTGCCGTCCTCGGTGTCGAACTCGTACTCCTTCTCGACCGGGACCCAGGGGAGATCGAGACGCTTTCTCTTGATCTCCTCGTTTCGCTCCGCCTGCTCCGCCTCGAGCTTGGCGAGCTCGCCTCGGGCCGCCTGCCACTCCTCGCGGGTTCCAATCTTGTGTTCAGACATCTCAGCTCCTTCCGTCGGACTCGAGCGCTCCCGCTCGGGCCGAATCCATCGTCGGATCGGACGCTACAGGGATCACGAAATGAGACTCCCGGCGACCCGAAAACTCATCGCAACTGTCCTCGAACCGCAGCTCGCGCCGCGGGCAGCGGGCGATGAGTTTTCGCCTTCCGGCACGTCTATAGGTGATGAGCGAGGAACGGAGGCCAAGATGAAGCACCTCATGGCTCGCATCCGAACCCTCGGAATCTGGGTCGCCGTGTCGCCGCCGAGCGTTCCCGGACTGACCGAGCCGGGCGGGTCGCCCTCCACGGAGATGGGGTCGTGAGCAAGGTCGTCGGGACGCGCGCGGAGTGGCTGGCCGCCCGCACCGTGCTGCTGGCAGAGGAGAAGGAGCTCACACGCCACAGCGACGAGCTCGCCCGGAAGCGGCAGGCGCTGCCGTGGGTCCCGGTCGAGAAGGACTACAGCTTCGAGACCGACGATGGGACGAAGACGTTGCCCGAGCTTTTCGACGGGCGCCCTCAGCTGCTCGTCTACCACTTCATGTTCGGCCCGACGGTCGAAGGCTGGCCAGACGCAGGCTGTCCGGGTTGCTCGTACACCGCGGATAGCCTCGACGGCGCCGTTGTCCATCTTCCCCCGCGGAGCGTGACGTTCGTCGCCGTCTCGCGTGCCCCGCTCGAGAACCTGCGGGCCTACAAGCGTCGGATGGGTTGGGCTTTCCCGTGGGTCTCGACAGCGGGGAGCGACTTCAACCTCGACTTCGCGGTCTTCACGCAGGAAGGGCGAAGGAGCGGCAGCGGCTTCAACTTCGGCACGCCGAAGCACGCCGCGGAGATCGACCTCCGCCGCGACGAGCTCCACGGCTTGAGCGCCTTCGCGCTCGAGGACGGCGTCGTCTACCACACCTACTCGTGTTACGACCGCGGCACCGACATCCTTAACGCCACCTGGCAGCTGCTCGACCGCACCCCGAGGGGGCGCGGCGACGACCCCGAGGGTTGGCCGCGCCGACACGACGAATATGAATGACGAGAGGAGTGCCATGAACCTTCCCCCGGTCGTCTCCGAGACGGAATGGCAGGCAGCGCAGGAGGCGCTCCGTGCCAACGAAAAGGAAGCCACCCGGGCACGAGACGCGCTCGCCGCCAAGCGTCGCAGCCTGCCGATGGCCCGGATCGACAAGAACTACGTCTTCGACGGGCCGCACGGCAGGGCCAGCCTGCTCGACATGTTCGAAGGGCGCCGGCAGCTGCTCCTCTACAACTTCATGTTCGGGCCGAATCAGGACGCCGGCTGCGACGGCTGCTCGATGTTCGTCGACCAGATCGGCCACCTCGCCCACCTGCACGCCCGCGACACGTCCTTTGTGCTCGTGTCCCGCGCACCGATTACAAAGATCGAGGCGTACCGCAAACGGATGGGCTGGACGGTCCCGTGGTACTCGTCGTTCGAGAGCGACTTCAACGTCGACTTCGGCGTCGGGCCGGAAACGCCGCAGTCGAACGTCTACCAGGACGGCGAATCGTTCGGCCTCAGCGTCTTCCTGCGCGACGGCGACAGCGTCTTTCGAACGTACTTCACCACGGCCCGCGGCGTCGAGGCCCTCGGGAGCGTGTGGACCTTCCTCGACCTGACGCCATTCGGCCGCCAAGAGGACTGGGAGGACTCACCCGCCGGGTACCCGCAGACGAAGCCGTACGAGTGGTGGCGCCGCCACGACGAATACGAGGGCACGTAAGCGCAGGCTGAGTCGCGTGAGGTCACCTGAGCGCTACGTGCTCGAGCATCCGACAGAGTTCTTCGGATAATGATGGCGTAGCGCCGGACATAGTGCGCCCGGCGCCACGCCATCAGTGCCTATTTGGCTGGGTGCCGACCTACTTCCGAAGCGATCGGCAGCTTCTTCTTGTAGACCGCGCTGTTGCTGGCAGACATCACTTTCGTATCGAAGGCCATTTGGACCGTCATGCTGGCAAACGCCTTCGTCATGAACGTGAGCACGTTTGGATCGTTGTTGCTCAAGTTGTCGCACCACAGGAACGCGTTGTCGACGCATCCGCCGTCGAAGCTCGGGATGTTGCCTTCGAAATTGCCGAGAGAGCCGCCGAACAGGTCGACCTGGTGTTGGTTCTTGCAGCAGTCCTGTCCTGTCAGCAGGCCGCTGGCCGGAATTCCGACGGCGTTGAAGCTGAAGGCATCGGTTCCGACCGGTGAGAACAACTCGTGGTTTAGCCCGATCGAGTCGAAGTATCCGATTGCTTGATCCCGTGCAACCGTCGACGCCTTGTACACGCGGTTGGGGAACGTGCTCGTGACGACCCCACTGAACAGGTCTGGCCCCGCTGGATCGAGGACTCCGATCGTGTAGTTGGGTGTGGCCGTTACGTCCGCATCGAGGTCATAGCCGATGTGACTCAAGTCCGCCGAAGGCAGGCCGTCGACGTAGTACGCGGATCCCAACAACCCCAGTTCCTCGCCGCCGAACCAGATGAATCGCAGCTTGTTCAGCGGCTGGACGTTCTTCATCTTCTGGGCGATGTCCAGGATCGTCGTGGAGCCCGAAGCATTGTCTAGCATGCCCGCCCCGTAAATCGCATCCAGGTGCGCATCGACGACTACGACGTGGTTCTTGTCGCCGCCCTTTGATTCGGCGATCACGTTGTAGTCGTCGCGGTTCGGGTCGACGATCGCACTGATGCTGATGTTCATCACCGGCAGCGCCGTACTGTTCTGCACTGCCTGCTGATACTGATTGAGAAGGTCAGCGCCGCCGGCAAAGGTGGTGAATGCCACCGGAATCGTGGGGACGAATGGATTCCCCGCGGCGTCGACCACACTGCCGACCAGCAGATCCGTGCGGGTGGGATTGCCCTCGTTGAAGATGATGACGCCGGAGGCCCCTGCGGCCCGGGCGTTCAGGATCTTCACACCGAAGTTGCATCCACCACGTTGGATCAGAGCGATTCGGCCCGCCACGAAACCGTTGAAGTCAGCCGATGTGCATCCGCTTGTCGAGCTGGACGTAGGCGTCGGCGGGATGATGATGCCGCCGACGGGCTGAAGGGCAGCGTTCGCGGTCCCGATACTCTGCCCAGGACCCCATTCGTCGTTGAGCGTGTAGGTATGCGGAGTCGGTGAGACTTCTCTGAACGCCGGAATACCGGTGAATGCGTAGTAGATGAACTTGTACGTCTGAATCGTGACGTCGTATCCGGCTTGCTTCATGAGTGCTGCGACGTAGTCCGCTGACGCCTTGTAGCCTGGTTCACCGGAGTTCCGCGACGGCATCCCGTCGGGGCCCGGATTTTGATTTGCGATCTCCTGGAAAGCCTTCATGTGATTCCAGAGATCATCCGTTTGGATGCACTCCACGAGCTTGCTCGGGGTGTCGTTTACCCGGGCGTCGCACTGAGCGGATGTAATCGCACTCGCGGTTGGCACCGCGAGAAGTCCTACTCCGACCGCGGCGCAGAGCAGCACCAGCCACGAACGCGGTCGTCGCAACCTCAGACGTTGTTGCATGAGATCCTCCCCTTCAGATCGCTTGACCCGGAGCCGCAGAGGGAACGATCGCGCACGACGACGCGGATGTCCGCCGCGTCTCGACAACAGATCCCCGTACCCCACGCCACCCCCAGCTCCGATGCGCTGGGTCGATGCTACGTCGGCTAGGCGAGAAAGACAACAGTCGTGCTATGGACCACAGAAGATGGGCCTTCAGGGCGGCGAGGACGCCGATCCCAGCGAGTACACCTTCCGCACCTCAACCCAGATCGAGACCGCCGCCCGGGACTTCCAGGCCGCGGACGAACGCGGCCGGCTGCGAATACTGCGCGCTCGGGCGCGCGCCTTCGGCGGTCCGCAAGACGGGATGCGTCCGGCGAGCATCCATGACGATTTCCGCAGGCAGCTCCTGGGTGTTGTAGGCACAGATGAACGACACCGGCACAGAAGCCATTCCAGGGCTGATCCCCGCCTCGTAGCGCTTCCATCCGGCGACCTCGGCCGTTGCCGAACTTTCGGGCCAGATCACCTCGGCGACGACACGCACGCGAGAAGTTTCGTCCTCGAGGCGGTCGGCGAGGTAGCGGCCGTACCGTTGGAAAGCAAGCTCGGGGCTCTGATACCAGTCGATGGCGTCCGCGAACTCGACCTGGGCTGCATCTCCCCCGAGCGCCTCTTGAAGAACGGTCCGACCCGCCTCTCTCAATACCACGAGCAGTTGATCGCCACGCGTCAAGCCCTGCTGCACGAACGGCAGTGTCGCTGTAGCGAGCTCGTCCGACGACGAGTAGAAGAGCGCCTCGTGCCTACAGCCGCGACCGTGGTTGCGGTCGGCAACGAAGTCGCAGATGGCGCCCGCGGACAACTGGTCCTTGGAGATGAACCCGAGCACGGGGGTCGTTGCCACAAGCTCCGCGAAGTCTGACTCGCTGTGAGTCGAGGTAAGGATGGTGCTCGTCGAAGCCCCGTCGGAGTTCGTTGCGAGCTGCCAGGCAACGTTGAAGCCGCTCTCACCGTTCAGATCGATGTCGACGATCGTCACGTCAGGCTCGAGTTCCCGAACGCGCGCCAGAGCTTCTGCCGACGTAGATGCCACAGCGACGACGGCGAGACCCTGAGCCTCGAGGAGCTTCGAGGCAGCTTCGAGGAAGTATGTGGAATCGTCTACCAGCAGACAGCGGAGAGCCATGGCCAAAAAGGATGCCAGACAGGATGGCCCGTGTCCTGGTAGGTAGCAGGAATATCGCCGGGGGGGCGAAGCCGCACCCATCCCCTGCTACGGCGCATTCATGGCTCGATCACCGCGTCTGTGACGGCGTCGATCGCGGAGAGCCTGCCCGCGAGCTCGTCGCTGAGCCCGTACCGTGCGGCCAGCTCGTGCGGCCCGGCGTAGCTGACCTTCGTCTGGTCGCCGTCGGCCCAGACGAGGACCTTCAACGGCAGGTCGAGCGCCGCGAGCGGCGCCGCAGACATGACCGGCGTCCCGGCGAGCGGGCTGCCGAAGATGACGACCTTGGTATCGCGGAGCTCGAGACCGACCGACTCGGCCTCGCCGCTGTGGTCGATGACGGCGAACAGCTTGATTCGCCTCGACTCCAACACGCCTTTCAGGCGAGAGATGGTGTCTTCGACCGATCGGGGACTCTCTTTCGTCGTCATGCGATTGCCTCCGTTTTCAGACAGTCGGCATCGGCTCCTTGATGCCGTGCCGCAGCAGCCAGCGGTTGACCGGCCAGCTGGTCACGAAGCCCAGCACCATTCCGATCTGCATCATGAACCAGTGGCTGGAGCTGTCGATCGGCGGGTTCCAGATCACGTAGTGCTCGATCGCCATCCAGCCGAATAGGCCGACTTCGAAGCTGAGCACCGAGAGCGTGTCCGACTTGATCGCGTCGCCAAGCGGTGCCAGCTCGCCGACCTGGTTGCGTAACGGTGCGATGACGAAGTACTGAAAGAGGATCCCGAACGTCCAGGCCAGCGGTAGGTCGAGGATGTATTCGGGACCGAGCGCAGCGGTCGATCCGATCATCCAGGCGGTCGCCCAGACGATCCACTCGCCGGCGATGTCCCCGAGCACGCAGCCAGCGCCGCAGTGGCTGTCCGAGAGCGACACCTGCCACAACGAGTCGCGGGCGCCCTCCTCCATCCCGGCCATGTGCATGTGCATCCGCTTGCGGGACATCCGCCGTCCGCGCGCGAAATACGCCCAGAGAGCGATCGGTCCCATGTAGAGCGCGGTAAGCGGAAAGGCGAGGTCCATGATCGCCATGTGCTGCCGGTTGCCCAGCACGACGATGTCGGCGACGATGACGAGCGCGGACGCGAACCCGAGTCCGAGCGCGACCCAAGCGAGGAGCTCAAACCATCCAGGAGCCACGCGCAATCACTACAACAGCCGCTGGCCGAGCTCAACCATGCGGCCGCACATGGCCACCGAGGCCGAACACCTGATCTGCAGCGTCGAGGGTACGGTTGGGCGGTGGAGTACCGGCAACTCGGAGGAACGGGGGTCGAGGTGAGCTCGCTCTGCCTTGGCGCGATGATGTTCGGCGCCTGGGGCAATCCCGATCACGAGGACTCCATCCGCATCATCCATCGTGCGCTCGACGCGGGGATCAACTTCGTCGACACCGCCGACGTGTACTCACGCGGGGAGTCGGAGACGATCGTGGGCAAGGCGCTCAAGGATCGCCGTGACGGAGTCGTGCTCGCTACCAAGGTGCACGGCCCGATGGGAGACGGCCCGAATGAGCGTGGCAACTCGCGCCGCTGGCTGATCCAGGAGTGCGAGGCGAGCCTGCGCCGGCTCGGCACCGACTGGATCGACCTCTACCAGATCCACCGCTGGGATCCCGACACGGACCACGACGAGACGCTCGGCGCGCTCACCGATCTCGTCCGAGCCGGCAAGGTGCGCTACATCGGATCGTCGACCTATCCGCCGAGCTCGATTGTCGCGGCGCAGTGGACGGCCGAGCGTCGCGGGCGCGAGCGGTTCGTCTGCGAGCAGCCGCCGTACTCGATGCTCGTGCGGGGTGTCGAGGCCGAGGTGCTGCCGATCTGCCAGGAGTACGGCATGGGCGTGATCTCGTGGAGCCCGCTCGCCGGAGGTTGGCTCACCGGACGATGGCGCAAGGGCCACGAACCGCCGCCAAGCACGCGGGCGCAACGGATTCCGCAGCGGTATGACCTCTCGCTACACGAGAACCAGCGCAAGCTCGAGGCGGCCGATGCGCTCGCACAACTCGCCGACGCGTCGGACCTGACGCTCATCCACATGGCGATCGCCTTCGTGCTTCACCATCCGGCGGTGACCGCCGCGATCATCGGGCCGCGCACGATGGAGCAGCTCGAGAGCCAAATCGGCGCGGTCGACGTTCGGCTGGACGCGGCCATGCTCGACCGGATCGACGAGATCGTCCCACCGGGCACGACCTTCACCTTGGCCGACAGCGGCTGGACACCGCCCCCCGTCGCCGACCCCGCGCTGCGCCGGCGCTAGATGGATCCACTCGAGGCGATTGGACGCCTGGTGGGTGAGGTCGGCGCCATGGAGACGAGCGGCTGTTTGCGATATGCCCCGCCCGAAAAGAGGCAGGGGCTCATCCGCCGTCTGTTCGAATGAACGAACGACCGGTCGAGGACGCCCAGCGCTGGTCTCAGGCGTCGGAGCTCGCTGGCGCCTTCGTCGCTTCGGGCCGTTCAATACTGGCGCTTGGCCAGAGAGCCTTCATGTCGTAGTAGACCTCGAACGTCGGCACAGAGTCCGGGAGCGTGACCCAGCTCAGCTTGGATCTGGTGAAGATGTGAACGTCGGGAGCAGCTTCCGACGGCCGATCGAGCGTACCGCCGCGAACGAACAGCACCTCGGGGCGTCCGTACTGACTGAAAACCGCCACCTGGCAGGTCGGACATCGGAGGATCCGTTGTCTGCTGCCGTCGTCGCGAGGTACGTCAACCGGCTGCGGCACTCCCGCGAGCAGCTCCACTCGGTCGGCCTCGATCAGCAGGTTGATGACGAAAGCGCTTCCGGTCTGCCTCTGGCAGTTGCGGCAGTGACAGCAATGCGTGAAGAGCGGATCGGACGTAAGCCGGTAGCGAACCGCTCCGCAGGCGCAGCCACCCTCACGTGGGACGCTCATGATCTCCTCCTCGAGGACAGGCAACGGAGTCCGGACCGTAGCCCTTCGGCCCCTCCTCGGTTACGGGACCCCGCGCGCGGCTCCCGGTACCGAGCTAACGAACCGTCCAGCCGCCGTCGATTACGAGTGTCTCGCCGGTGATCAGAGACGCGGCCGGCGAGCAGAGAAAGACGACGGCGCCGGCGACTTCATCCGGCTCTCCTATCCGGTGCAGGGCCGCGATCCGCTCCTCGACGTCCGCCCGAAAAATCGGATCGGAGAGGCCGCGTTCCGTTCCCGGGGTGCGGATGAATGTAGGCGCGACCGCGTTGGCGGTGATCCCGTATTGCCCCCACTCGACGGCCAGACAGCGCGTCAGATGTGACACGGCTGCTTTGGCCGCGCAGTAGACCGCCTCGCCGGGCAGCGCCACCAGACCCGCCTGCGAAGAGACGTTGATGATGCGGCCAAACCCCTGCTCGCGCATCGGCGTGAACGCCGCCCGGCAGGCGAAGAACGTGCCTCTGAGGTTGACGTCAAGCGTCCTCTGAAAAGCCTCGAGTGACACCTCTTCGGCAGGGACGTGACCCGCACCGCCGCCGGCGTTGTTCACGAGCAGCTCAATCGCACCGAACTCCTCGACTGTCGCTGCAACAGCAGCCTTGACTTGATCGAGCTGGCCCACATCCATCTGCAGCGGTAACGCTCGACGGCCAAGTGAGCGGATCTCTTCCGCAACACCGTCATCCCGCGACACGTCCCGAAGACCCAGCGCGACATCCGCACCCGCCTCTGCGGCTGCCAAGGCGATCGCCCGCCCGAGGCCCCGCGCTGCCCCGGTGATCAAGGCCGTGCGCCCACTCAGATCAAACCTCCCCGAGCTCACTCAGCCTCCCGTGTCGAACATTTGCAGAGCGTAAGGACGCACCGATAGTGGTGATCTTCATCCAGGACCGCCGCGTTGTCTAACCGCGGCGTTCCGTTTGGATCGGATCCCGGCCACGTCGATCCGCGGCCAGGATCCGTGAACGGACTACGCCGAAGCGGTCGCCCGCTTCGCCTCCGAGGCCCTGGACGGCTCCTCGTGCTCGAGGCGAGGCAACCACTCGAGCCAGCGAGGGAGGTACCAGTTCCGCTCGCCGAGCAGCTTCATCGTCGCCGGCAGCAGAACGCCGCGGACGATCGTGGCGTCGATCAGGATCGCCGCCGCAAGCTCGACGCCGAACTGCTTGAACATCAGCATCGAGAGGCGACGCGCTTCTCTCCCCCACGATCACAAAACGCGTGATCAAACAATTCTCGCGCACTAAGTCCCGCCGCCGCTCCGTGCTTCCGGTGACCCGATAAACAATGGAGTCCGTGGAGAAAGCCGCGATCACGCCGGAGCTCGTGTCCCGCCTGGTCGCGGCTCAGTTCCCTCGCTGGGCTGACCTTCCTGTAACGGCCGTCGAGCTCGACGGCTGGGACAACACGACCTTCCGACTCGGCGAGGACCTGGCGGTTCGACTGCCGAGCGCCGATTGGTACGTCGCGCAGATCGACAAGGAGCACCGATGGTTGCCGATCCTCAAGCCACAACTACCGCTTCCGATCCCTCGGCCGCTGGCCAAAGGCATCCCCGGGAGCGGGTTCCCGAGGCCGTGGTCTGTGTACCGGTGGCTCGCGGGCCGGCACGCGACGATGGATCGAGTCGGAGATCTCAACCGGTTCGCGACCGACCTGGCCGACTTCCTTGCCGCCCTCTACAGGATCGATCCTGCAGGCGGCCCGGAACCCGGGGAGCACAACTTTCTTCGCGGCGGGCCGCTGACCGCCTACGACACGGAGACTAGAGAGGCGATCTCGACTCTGAAGGCCGAGATCGACACGGACGCGGCGACCGAGGTGTGGGATGCAGCCCTCGCGGCGACGTGGCATGGCCCAGCCGTCTGGATCCACGGAGACGTCACCGCTGCCAACCTGCTGGTCGTCGAGGGCCGGTTGAGTGCCGTCGTCGACTTCGGCTGCTCCGCCGTGGGCGACCCTGCCTGCGACGTGACCATGGCGTGGACGTTCTTCTCCGGAGACAGCCGAGAGGTGTTCCGCAACGGGCTGTCGTTGGACGAGGGCACCTGGGCGCGCGGCCGGGGCTGGGCGCTTTGGAAGGCGCTGATCACGCTTGAGCAAGCACTCAAACTGGACGAAGCTCGGGCCGACCTCGCCAGCCTCCGCTTCGGCTGGCGACTGAGCCCACGACACGTCATCGACGAGGTGCTCGCCGACCACAGCCGGGTGGCCGGCGACTATGGCAGCAGGAGCTAGCTGTCGCCCTCAGGGACCGCGGACTCCCTCTCGCCATCGTGGATGATCAGTACGGGAACGGTCGTGTGGTTGAGGACGAAGTGCGAAACAGAGCCCAAGAAGGCCGAGCGGACCGCACCGCGCCCACGTGACCCCATCACGATCAGGTCGTGGTCTGCGGCGGCCGCGCGCTTCACGAGCTCCAAGCCGGGGTCTCCGGCTGCCGTACGCCCAGATATGGGAATGCCCTCGGGAACGAGCGCCTCTCCCTCGGCGAGTATCTTCTCGGCAGCGCTGATCAGGTCGGCTTCGGTGATCGGAGGGACGTAGCCCGGCCAGACGCGGAGTGGCGCGGCGACCGTCAGCAATGTCAGCCTGCCGTCCTGGGTGCGCGCGAGGTCGACCGCTTCGCCGAGCGCGCGCCTAGCGTGCTCGGACCCGTCCCAGGCAACGAGGATGCTCTTGAACATCTTTGTCTCCCTTCGCCGTCGCTTGACTGTTCAACGAGGGAATCCCTTCAGGATTCCCGAATCCTGAACGCGGGCTGGAGCTGGGGCAGCGGGTCTTCGGGCCGGATCTATCGCTTCGCGGGTAGCGAGCGGGCGTAGGTCGTGCCGAGTTCGACCCATTTGGCGAGCTGGCGTTTGGTGCGAAGGTGTTCCGGGCCGACTCGTAGCCACCCCTGCATCGACCGCCCGCGCATTTCCATCAGACGAGCGTTGGTCGTCGCTACGAGCGTGTCTGACTGCCCTGGATCGACGCGAACCAAAACTCCACCTTGGCCGCTTGCCGCCACCGCCATGTTTCCGCCGATGAGAAACGCGAGCCCGCCGAACATCTTCTTCTCGGCCAGACCGGACTCGCCGGCGACCAGTTCACGTATGCGAGCCGCGAGTTCCTCGTCGTAGGCCACTGCGACGATCGTACTCGCGATCGCGAGCCGTTCGCGCTAGCGTCGGGCTGTGAGCGAGCAACACGCTGAGCGCGAGCAGCGGGTCACTCCGCTCGAGCTCTTCTTCGACCTCGTCTTCGTCTTCGGCTTCACCCAGGTCACGACGGTCCTGTCGGATGATCCGACCTGGAGTGGGCTCGGGCACGGTCTCCTGATCCTGGCCGCGCTCTGGTGGGCATGGGCGGCCTACGCCTGGTTGACCAACACCTTCGATCCAGGTGAGGGCGCGATGTGGGGTGCAATGCTGGTCGCGATGGCGGCGATGTTCGTCGCCGCGCTGGCCGTCCCCGAAACGTTCGGCCGTCACGGGGTCGTTTTCGGGATCGCCTTCCTGATCGTGAACGTCATGCACTTCACGCTGTACGCACTTACAGCACGCGGCGACCGAGAACTGCTGGCTGCGATCCTGCGAAACGCTCCCTCGGCCCTTGCCGGTGCCGCTCTGATCATCGCCGCGGGGTTCGTCCACGGCGGGTTCCGGCCGGTGCTCTGGCTGACGGCACTCGTCATCGGCTTCTTCGGACCGCTCCTCGGTGGGATGAGTGGCTGGCGCGTGGAACCCGCGCACTTCGTCGAACGTCACGGGCTGATCGTGATCATTGCGATCGGCGAGTCCCTGATCGCCATCGGCCTCGGGGCGAGGGGCACGGGACTCGGCACCGGCGTGATCGTCACAGCAGTGCTGGGGTTCGTGGTCGCGACATCGTTCTGGTTGGCGTACTTCGATTTCTTCCCGATCCGCGGGCAACAGATGCTCGCCGACCGAACCGGCCCGCAGCGCATCGCCCTTGCGCGCGATGTCTATACCTATCTGCATCTGCCGATGGTGGCGGGCATCGTGCTCTTTGCGTTCGCGATGAAGACGACGCTCGCGCATTTTGGCGACAAGCTCGACGCGATCTCGGCGCTCGGCCTCTGCGGCGGTCCCGCGCTCTACCTGTTCGCGTACGTGGGGCTCCGCCTGCGTGTGACGCGCACCCTCGGTCGCGGCCGCTTCGTCGCCGCCGTCGTCTGCGCAGCGCTGACACCGGTGGCAATCGCCGTGCCGGCGCTCGTGTCGCTCACGCTCGTGGCCGCCGTCTGGGTCGCGCTGCATGCATACGAGTTCATCTGGTGGCGCGAGGCTCGCGCGCAGACGCGCGCGCTGCGCCTGCCGGCCGCCTCGCCTCCTGAAACGGTCGGCCCGGCCTAGCCGGCCTTCAACCCCGGCCCCGACAGAGGAGCCAGACGCCCGTGACGCCGGACCACCGGGAGCGCCGTCCCGATGGTCCGTCGTCGAGATGCCCGCTCAGCGCAGCGAGACCGCGACCTGCTCGAGGAGGTCCATGGCGTCCTGCATGCCGCCCTCCATCCCGGATTCGATGATCGCGTCGCGCGACACCTTGTTCGCTGCCTGCACGAGGATAGTGACCGTCGTTCGCCCGTCCGCTTCGACGAACGTCGCGGTGTTTACGGTCGCGCCTTCCTCCTCGGATACCCCTTCGGGAAGGCCCTCGAAGACCTCGGTCGAGACGATCCGTTCGTCCGGGACGATCTCGCGATACTCGCCATGAAAACCGACCTCGATTCCGCCGTCGGCGACCATGACAGAGCGCCACTTGCCACCCACCTGGAGGTCGATCTCGGCGATCGTCATCTCGCCGCGATTTGCGTGCCACCAGCGCTTGACCAGCTCAGGCGTGGTGAACGCCTTGTACACCAGGTGCTTGGGCGCGTCGAACTCCCGCGTGATCAGGATCTGCTCGTCGGTGGGGAGCGTCACCGTCGCAGTGCCGCTACTCGTCGCTGCCATGCTCGTCCTCCTTCAGTTTGAGTTCCTCCAATACGACATCGAGCTGGTCGAACCGCTCTGACCACGAGCGCTCGTAGCTCTCCACCCAGTCGTGGATGGGCTTGAGCGCAAGGCCGTTCAGCCGGTACAGCCGCTGCCGTCCTTCCTGACGCACGTCGACCGCCCCCACTTCTCTCAGCACGCGGAGGTGCTTGGACACCTGCGGCTGGGCCAGCCCGACCAGGCGCACCAGGTCGTTCACGGGGCGCTCCCCGCCGATGAGGACGTCCAGGATCTGCCGGCGCCGAGGCTCGGCCACCGCGTTGAACGCGTCCGCTGTCGTCGCTGCTCGCGCCATTGGAAGAATTATATGCTCATATAGGCATATGTGTCAAGCGCGGCCAGTCCGGCACCGGGCGACCCATCCGAGCTCCGCTCGGTAACTTCATCGACTGAAGCTACTATTTGAGATGTAGCTACGACAGAAGGGTGATGAAGCTTTGAGCACTTTGCTGCTTGTCCCACTTGACGACAACGTCGTCTTCCCGAACATGAACGTCACGATCTCCGCCGACGTGGGCGACGAGGACCGCGTGTTGCTCGTGCCACGGCACGACGGGGAGTACGCGAAGGTCGGCACGGTCGCAGAGGTCGGCGACCGCTTGCGCCTGCCAGGCGGCATCGCAGCCGTCAATCTCGTCGGTTTGCACCGCGGAGTCGCCGGCGCCGCCCACACCGACGCCCAGGGCCTGCTCCGGGTTGATGTAGAGGAGCGACCCGACGATGAGCCGCCCGGCGTGAGGACCCGCGAGCTCGAGCGCGAGTACCGCGCGGTCGTGGAGGAAATTTTGGAACTGCGCGGTGACGATGGGCGCATCTCGTCGTTCGTGCGCTCGATTCGCGAGGTCGGCACGCTCGCGGACACCGCGGCCTACGCTCCTGAGATCACCTTCGAGCAGCGGATCGAGTTGCTCGAAGCGGTAGACGTCGTCGAGCGGCTCGAGCTCGCCTTGCGGCTTCAGCGCGAGCGGCTGGCCGAGCTGCAGATCCGTCATCGGATCCGCGAGGACGTCGAGGAGGGCGCTCAGCGTCAGCAGCGCGAATACATCCTGCGCCGGCAAATGGAGTCGATCCGCAAGGAACTGGGCGAGGATGACGCCTCGGTCTCGGAGGACTACCGCGCGAAGATCGCCGAGGCGGATCTGCCCGACGAGGTCCGTGATCAGGCCGAGCGGGAGGTCGGTCGGCTGGAGCGGATGGGCGACCAGAGCGGCGAGTCCTCGATGATTCGCACCTACCTGGACTGGCTACTCGCAGTGCCGTGGGGGAAGCGCTCCGAGGAGCGGCTCGACCCCGTCAACGCGCGCGAGGTCCTGGACAACGACCATGCCGGACTCGACGACGTCAAGGAGCGAATCGTCGAGTACCTGGCCGTGCGCAAGCTGCGGCAGGAACGCGGCATTGCCGAGGACAAGCGTTCCGGCGCGATCCTGACGCTGATCGGGCCGCCAGGGACAGGCAAGACGTCGGTCGGCGAGTCGATCGCCCGCGCGCTCAATCGCGAGTTCGTGCGGATGTCGCTCGGCGGTGTGCGTGACGAAGCCGAGATCCGCGGCCACCGCCGCACCTATATCGGCGCACTGCCGGGGCGGCTCGTGCGCGCACTGCGCGACGCCGGGACGATGAACCCGGTGATCCTGTTGGACGAGGTCGACAAGGTCGGCGCCGACTGGCGCGGGGATCCCTCCGCCGCGCTGCTCGAGGTGCTGGACCCCGCCCAGAACCACTCGTTCCGCGACCATTACCTCGACGTCGAGCTCGATCTCTCGGAGGTCGTCTTCATCGCTACCGCCAACGTGGCCGAGACGATCCCCGGCCCGCTGCTCGACCGCATGGAAGTGATCCGCTTCGACGGATACACGGTCGACGAGAAGGTCGCGATCGCACGCGGCTATCTCTGGCCGCGGCAGCGTGAGCGGGCGGGGCTGCGCGAGGAAGAGGTGTCGATCGACGACATCACGCTCGAGCTGATCGTCAGCCAGTACACGCGGGAGGCCGGGGTTCGCCAGCTCGAGCGCGAGCTCGGCAAGCTGTTGCGCAAGACGGCGACCACCGTGGCCTCCGGCACGGTGGAGCCGCCGATTTCAATCGGGGAGCCGACGGTCCGCGATGCGCTCGGCAAACAGCGCTTCTACCAGGAGTCGGCCGAGCGAACGGCGGTGCCCGGCGTAGCGACCGGCCTGGCGGTCACCGGCACCGGTGGCGACGTGCTGTTCGTCGAAGCCACCAAGATGCCGGGCAAGGACGGGCTCGTCCTGACCGGCCAGCTCGGCGACGTGATGAAGGAGTCGGCGCAGATCGCGCTCTCCTACGTGCGCTCGCACGCGGAGAAGCTCGGCCTCGACGAACACGTCTTCGAGGACACGAGCTTCCACGTCCACGTCCCCGCTGGAGCGATTCCAAAGGACGGCCCGAGCGCCGGAATCACGATGACGACCGCGCTCGCGTCGCTGCTCACGGGCCGGCCGGTGAAACACACGGTCGGCATGACCGGCGAGGTCACGTTGCAGGGCCGCGTGCTGCCGATCGGCGGCCTGAAGCAGAAGGCCCTCGCGGCCCACGCAGCCGGCCTGACCGACGTGATCATTCCGGAGCGCAACCGGGCCGATCTCGACGACATCCCCGAGGACGTTCGCAACGAGATGAGCTTCCACCCGGTGATGAGCCTCGACGAGGTGCTCGAGCTGTCGCTCGAGTCGCGCTCGGCGCATGCGCTGTCGTAGCTGCTCGCCCCTCCCCGAGGAGGTCCGCCGCGCGGCGGATCTCCTCGAGAGGCGCTGGACGGTCTCGATCCTCTACGTCTCGCACGAGGGTGCCGTCCGCTTCAACGAATTCCTGCAGGCGCTCGGCACAATTCCGCCGGCGACGCTCGCTCAGCGGCTCGCCGACCTCGAGCAGGCCGGCGTGCTCCGGCGGGAGGTCATCGACGCTCGCCCGCCCCACGTCGAGTACCGCCTCACGCAGCGCGGCCGCCAGCTGCGGTCACTCGTGAACGCACTTGTGCGCTTCGCCGAGACGGGCGCAGGAGTCCGGTGACGAGCGTCAGGCTGGTGAGCGCACGACGGAGAACTTGGCAGAGGCGAAGTCGCCGTTCCGCCCCAGTTCGTCCAGTCGTAGCTCGATCCGTCGTGGCAGCAGAGGCGCGCCCTGACCCAGCGTGACGGGGGCGATCGACACGATGACCTCGTCGAGCAGCCCCACGTCGGCGAACTGACCGGCCAGGTCTCCCCCGCCGACGATCCAGACGTTCCGGTCGCCAGCGGCGCCGACCATCTCCTTGTGCACGGTCGCGATGTCCGCGCTCGTGAGCTCGACTCCCGAGGCGGGGACGACCGGCAGCTGCCGGTGTGTGAAGACCCAGCACGGGATGTCGTACGGCCACTTCCACTCCGCGCGATCCTTGTCCGCGAACTCGTGGTCGAGGAGCCATTCGTAGGTGGTCGCGCCCATCGCCATCGCACCGACGCCGGCGATGAACTCGCCGTAGTTCAACAGCCCGTCGTCCTCGCGCTTGCGGATGAACAGCCAATCCAGCGAGTTGTCGGGGTCGGCGATGAAGCCGTCTAGGGTGGTCGCCGTGTAGTACTGAGTGAGGCTCACGGAGCACTACCTTAAGGAGGCGACGAGATGACGAAGCACAAGGTCGGAACGCGCGAGGAGTGGCTCGCTGCACGGAACGCGCTGCTCGAGCGAGAGAAAGAGCTGACGCGGCGCAACGACGACCTTGCCCGCGAGCGTCGCGAGCTGCCCTGGGTGCGGGTGGAGAAGGAGTACAGCTTCGATACCGACGCGGGTCCGAAGACGTTGGCGGAGCTCTTCGACGGACGCCCGCAGTTACTTGTCTACAACTTCATGTTCGGCCCGGACTACACGGCCGGCTGCCCGGTCTGCTCGTCTGGGGCGGACACCTACAGCGGAGCGGTAGAGCATCTGATGGCTCGCGACGTGACTTTCCTGTGCATCTCGCGGGCACCACTCGAGAAGCTGCAGGCCTACCAGCGCCGCATGGGTTGGAACTTCCCCTGGGTTTCGTCAAACGGAAGCGATTTCAACTTCGACTTCGGAGCCTCACACACCAAAGAGGAGCTGACGCCGAGACTGCAAGGAAATCTTGGCCCGGTTCCGGGACTGGCGGCCGACTGCGGCACCGACCCGGCTGGGTACCTGTCGGAAGGGCCGGTCTTCAGCGCTTTCGCCCTCGAGGACGGGGTTGTCTACCTCACCTACTCGACCACGGCCCGCGGTCTCGAATTCATGCTCGGCTACTACGGCTTCCTCGACCGGGCCCCGAAGGGACGCGACGAGGGCGACCCGCCGGAGATGTGGGTACACCGCCACGACGAGTATCAGGACGCGAAGACGACGACTCAATGACTGAGCCACTCCGTCGGGAACCCCGGCCACTTTCAGACCGGCTCTTGCGCCCTACGGGCAGGGTGGATAGCGGCAGCTACTCGTATCAGTCGTGGTGGTGGTGCTCATGGTGGTGCTCGGAGCCTTAACGATCGCCGTCCCTTTGGCGGAGACGGCGTACCACTTGGCGCCGAAGGCGGAGTTGCCCTCGCCGTTTGTCTGACCCGCCTGCCTGTCAAGCACGTAGGCATAGAGCGGGTGCTTGTTGTAGGTCACCTGCAAGCGGCCGTTGCTGCGCCGCATCGTGCCGAGCAGTGACGGCCTCACGCCGGACCCCGCAGTCGGCTTGCCATGGATGAGCAAGGGCGGCCAGAACTTCGCGCAGCTCCCGCTGCAAGCGCTCTTGTTCCTACTGTCTTCGACGAACAGATAGAGGGTATGCCCTCTCGAGTTCACCAACACGTGTCCGAGCTCCGTCGTGCGGAGGGATACGGTCGCGTGCGTGCGGATCGCGCTGTGCGCGATCGACCCTGCAGCAAGGAACCCGGTCGCGCCCAGCGCCGCCATCAGCGCCAATGAAACGGCCACCCGCTTCGTTGGGGCCGCCGACCTCATCACTTGTCGTCTCCCTCGTTTCGATGCCTCACCGGTCGCATAGCCACCTCCTCAAGCGTGTTCTACGCGAAGAACCCGCAAATGGATTGGGCGTCGTGCTTGGGACCTAACCTGGCGAGGGAATCAGGCTCCGCCCGACGCCCGGCGAGGGAGACGCGGCTCAGAGCACCGGCCCTGCCCATCAGGTGCCCGTGTTGGGCCTAGAGTACGACTCGTGGAACCATCTTCGCGCTCAACCGAGTTCGTTGCCCTCGGTCACCCGGGCGCGGAACACTACGCTGGACTCGAGACTTTCGCGAACCCGGGGGTGTCGTGCGTCGAGATGACCAGCGACGAGCTCACGGCCGTTTGCCCCGTCACCGGTCAGCCGGACATGTATCTCGCAGTGATCGAGTACTGGCCGCAGGCGCACTGCATCGAGTCGAAGTCGCTCAAGCTCTACCTGAATGGGTACCGCAACGAAGGCCACTTCTGCGAGGCCCTCGCCGTCAAGATCCGTAATGACGTCGCCGAGGCCCTCGAGCTTCCGCCCGACAAGGTACGCGTGACGCTCGAGCAGAAGGCACGCGGCGGGATCACGATCACCGCGACCTCCTGATGACGCAGCGGCGTCCTAAGCGCGTCGTTCTGCGGGAAGCACGCCTGCCGCCTGAGCTATAGCGGCAGCAATTGTCGTCGCCGTCGTTTGCCGGCGTTAGCTCGTGACGTCCCGGCGGCGGAAAAACGATCGAGGTGGCGTCGAGGCCGCGCTCGTGCCGACTCAGTAACCCGTCAGCTCTTCATTCGGGTGGCGACGTTGTACTTCGTCACGGACGTGCGCTGCCCCGGGGTGTCGCCGGCCGGCATCGCGTTCAAAATCTCGTCGCCACGCTTGTAGTCGTCCTCCGTCTCGAAGATGACGATCGCCAGCGACGTCTCGGCCTCCGGGTCGTGGAGGACGACCAGCTCGGCCGCCGGGAATCCTTCCGGCGGCTGCCCGTCGCGCATCTCGCGGTCCATCTCTTCCATCCGGTCCTTGCTGACCCCTTCGAAGGTGACAACACGTGCGAGCGCCACAGCAGCCTCCCTTGTAGATTGAGGGCAGCCTACGCCCTCACTCAGCAGTGCGTCGATACCTACGAGGTCTCCGTGACCTGTCGACGAGCGGTCTCGGGAGCCGGTTAGCTCGGCAGCGTGCTCAGCAGTTCCTCACATGCCTGCGCGCAGCGGCGGCAGTCCTCTGCACATAGGCGGCAGTGCTCGTGATGGACGGCATGCTTCTCGCACTCGTCGCCGCACCGCCGGCATGCATCGAGGCACGCCTCGACGATCCGACGGACCAGCTGTGGCTCGAAGGCCGTCTGTCGCGTCAACGTGGCTGCGGTCGTCGCGCAAACGTCGGCACAAATGAGATCGAGCCCGATGCAGCGGACGAGTTCCGCCACGCTGCCCTCGGCCAGGCACGCGTCAGCACACGCGGTGCACGTCTGCGCGCAGGACACGCAATCCTCGATGCAGCGGCTCAGTATGCCGGCGTCGATCGGGATGGCAGCCGGATGCGTTTCGATCATCTTGGTGACATTCATCATTCCTCCGTTCGTTCTTCGAGCCGCTCGAGGTTACTAAGGCTCGCACAGCCGCGTCCGGGACGTCGATCGTGTGCGGATCCCGGCAGGCAGTCGGGGCGTGCGCCGATGCGTCGAAAGGGCCTCGCGCAAGACGATAGCTTCGACTCGACGAGGAGCGATTCGCCGCCCGACGGACGGCGGCACGGACTCCGTCTGGGCATTTGTCATGGCGAGAGCAGCAGGCGGCGGGGATCAACCCGATCGTCATTCGCGCCTACTTCGGCCCCGGATTCGCGCATCCGCTTCTACAGAGTGGCACTATTGGCGATTGGCCACTCAACATGTTCGGCGAGGAGCAGGCGTGACGGTGAGGCAGCGGAACCGAAGGAGCGGGTCGTGAACGGAAACATCAGGCTCGGCCGGATCGGGGGCATCGAGGTTCGGATCAACTGGAGCTGGCTCGTGATCTTCGCCTTGATCGTGTGGACGCTGGCGGACGGGGTCTTCCCGTCACAGAATCCAGGCCTCTCCCGCGGCGTGCACCTCGCCATGGCGCTCGTCGCAGCCCTGCTGTTCTTCGCATCGCTTCTCCTGCACGAGCTCGGGCATGCCTGGGTGGCGCGGCGAGAAGGCCTGGAGATCGACGGGATCACGCTCTGGCTGTTTGGGGGTGTGTCGCAATTCAAGTCGCGATTCCCCAACGCCGGCGCTGAGTTCCGGATCGCCATCGCCGGACCGCTCGTCTCGCTCGTTCTGGGCGTGGTCTTCGTGCTGATCGCGCTCGCCGGCCTGCCGAGCGCGGTCGACGGCGTCGCTGCCTGGCTTGGCTACATCAACCTGACCTTGCTCGCCTTCAACTTGATTCCGGCGTTGCCACTCGACGGGGGCCGCGTTCTGCGGGCGGCGCTCTGGCGGAGCACGGGCGATCTCGGGCGAGCAACGCGAATCGCCACCGAGATCGGGCGCGGCTTCGGCTACCTGTTTATCGCCCTTGGCATCGCGATGTTCATCTTCCAGGGATCGTTCAGCGGAGCGTGGCTCGCGTTCATCGGCTGGTTTCTGCTCCAGGCCGCAACGGCTGAGGCGCGGTACATCGCGACGGAGGCAGCGCTCGATGGTCTGCGCGTGCGCGACCTGATGGTGCGAAAACCGGTGACGGTCGACGGCGGTCTAACCATCGGGCAGTTCATGGACGAGGTGGCACAGTCGCGTCGCTTCACGACCTATCCCGTGGTCGATGCAGACCGGCCGGTCGGACTTCTTGCCTTCAGCTCGGTCGCCGCCGTCCCGCGGTCGGAGTGGGACTCGCGACGAGTGCGTGACGCCATGATCCCGCTCGACGGCGTCCCGCTTCTCACCGAGGACGAGACGGCGGTCGACGCGCTGACCGCCCTGTCGTCGCCGACGTCGAACCGAGGTTTAGTCGTCGAGAACGGGCGCCTGGCGGGCCTCCTGTCCATCACGGATCTCACGCGCGCGCTCGAAGTACGACGCTCGCAGCGGCCGGTCCCGGCCTGATCGCAGTGGCAAACGACAGCTCTTAGCCCGTCCCCGGTTACGACGCAGCAGCTCGCTCGAGAGCTGCGACCATGGTCTCTACGTCGTACGAGTCGTCGTGCCTCGTACCGTTGATGTAGAAGGTCGGCGTACCATTCACGCCGCTCCGCACGCCGCTCATGAAGTCCTCCCGGACCCGCGCGGCGTGAACATGCTCCGCCAGTTCTTTGTCGAAGCGCTCGACGTCGAGCGCGAGCGTCTCGGCGTAGTCGTGGAGGTCGGGGTCGCGCAGGCGCTTCTGGTTCTCGTAGAGAAGGTCGTGCATCTGCCAGAACCTGCCCTGCGTCGCTGCAGCTTCGGCGGTCTCCGCGGCCTGCTCGGCATGCGGGTGTGACGTCGTGATCGGGAAGTTCCGAAACACGAACCGGAGCCTCTCACCCATCCGGGACTGAACCTCCTTGATGATGGGATACGCGGCGCCGCAGTACGGACACTCGTAGTCGCCGTACTCGACGAGCGTCACCGCAGCCTCCGTCGGTCCCTGGATGTGGTCCCGGTCCTCGGTGACCAGCGTGAGTGCGGCCCCCCACTGGGTCGTGGTCATGCAGCCCCCTCCTTCCCCAGGTTCTCGAGAGCGCGGAGGATCCCGTCGGCACCTGGGTTCACGCCCACGGGAGAGACGTAGCTCCACTGCACGATGCCGTTCGCATCGATCACGTACAGGGCCCGCTCGCTCGTACCGTCTTTGTCCCGGTAGACGTGATACGCCCGGGCAACCTCGCCCTTGGGCTCGAAGTCGGCGAGCAGCGGGAAATGCAGGTTCCGATCCTTGGCGAAGGCGAGATGACACCAGATTCCGTCCACCGAGATGCCCAGAAGCTCCGCGTCGAACTTCTGGAACTCCGGGAGCAGCTCCTGATACAGGGCCATCTGATCGGAGCAGACCGGGCTCCAGTCCTCCGGGTAGAAGGCGAGGATCACGGGCCGGCCCCGGAAGTCCGCAAGCGACACAGTCTGGTCGGGGGTCGAGCGCAGCTCGAACTCAGGCGCCTTGGTCCCGGCGGGTAGCGGCGTTGCCCGATCGACACTCGTGTTCGTCACTTCGAAGATCTCCTCCCAGTGCCCTGGCTAGGACTCTAGTGCGCGTGGTGATGTCGAGAGAGCGCCGGTCTTGCTGCGTCGAGAACGCCGGCAAGGAAGGCTTGTCGAGCCGGCGCGCGAGGCAATAGCCTGCCACGCCTATGAGTGCCCAAACCGCGATCGCGCTCCTCCTAGCGCTCGCAGCCACGACGCTCACGAACGTCGCATACCTACGCGAGCACGAGGCCGCCGCCGCTCTTCCCGCTCTTTCTCTGCGACGGCCGCTGCACTCGGTCCAGGTGCTTCTAACAGATCGCAGCTGGCTGGTCGGCTTCGCACTCGAGAGCGGCGGCTTCGCGCTCTACGTCGCTGCGCTTGCGCTCGCGCCGCTCACTCTCGTACAGAGTGTCTCCGCCGGCGGGATCGGCATCCTTGCCTTCGCCTCGGCTCGGATGAGGCGGCGCCGCCTCGGTCGGCACGAGCTTGCAGGCGTGCTCGTGTCGATGCTCGGGCTGCTCGCGCTGGCGGTGTCGCTGGCGGGCGGCAGCGGCGAGGGTGCGGGCGGCTCGACCGCCGAGATCCTTCTCTGGCTCGGAGCGACGAGCGGAGCGGCAGTCCTCGCGCTCGCGCTCGGGCGGAGATTCGGCGCACTCGCAGTCGCGGAAGGCGTCGCAGGAGGACTGTTCTTCTCGATCGGCGACATCTCGGTCAAGGTCGCTACCCAGGGAGGCGCTCGGGCCGCGTTTGCGATCGGTGTGATCGTCGGCTACTCGCTCGGGACCGCGTTCCTGCAGCTCGGCTACCAGAAAGGCGGAGCGCTCACGGTCGCCGGCCTTGCGACGCTTCTGACCAACGCACTGCCGATTGCCGCCGGCACCGTAGTGCTCGGAGAGCCCGTCCCGCCGGGCGCGCTCGGCGGCGTCCGCATCCTTGCGTTCGCAGCCGTCACGCTCGGCGCAATCCTGCTCGCCCGGCCCGACCGCGGCCCGGCGTCGGCGCCGATAGCTCAGTGAGTCGGCGTCTCGCTCGAAGCCTCGGCGGCTGATCTTCCCAGGTGCGATTCGAGCCGCCAGAGATTGTCCAGGTGCTGGTTCGCCCACAGCAGCACGAGCGCGGACCGAACCTTCGCCTTGTCTCCGCCCGCGACCGCGGCGCGCACACAGTCGAGCAGTCGTCCGCGACCTTCGGTGTCGCGGATGTGGGGCGGCGGAATCGCTGTGGAATGAATGAAGGAATCGCCGAGTGTGATGTACCACGACCGCAGCGCGTGAATCTCGCCGTCCAGATTTTGGCCGCATCTAGTGAGTCCGGCGTCGCCATCCGTCATGCCGCCGAGCGCCGCAAGGGACTGCGCCGCGCGCCGCACGCGTGCCGCGCCGGCAACGAGCGTCCCGACACTTTCGACGTTCACGCCCCCTGCAGATCGCTCGGCGAGAGTCTGTCGAAAGGCGTCGTCGAGCTGGTGGACGGCAGCGGCTGCGGCGTCCGCGGGTCCCGCTGACCCGCTTTGGCCACCTGCGATGATCTGACCGGCCGTCGCGACGACGTAGTCCGCGCTCCGTCCGTACGCCGAGGCCAGGCTCTCCCGCAAGACGGTGGCGGCGCCGCGCGGCCAGAAGAGCAGGCCGACACCGAGGCTGATCGCAAAGCCGATCGCGACGT
>Ga0307278_10000154_pt1 | contig 34150 bp, 44 predicted proteins | sample ER_DNA_117_FD_194482 | JGI IMG/M metagenome (GOLD analysis project Ga0307278, IMG submission 194482) | Bulk soil microbial communities from the East River watershed near Crested Butte, Colorado, United States - ER_DNA_117 | ecosystem: Environmental > Terrestrial > Soil > Floodplain | place... | reverse complement strand
CTCTCTGCCCGGACAAATCACTGGCAGGACACCCACACACGAGGTCATGCGCGAATTGAGTCACGAACAAAGAGCACCGGCGCCACCCTGACGACAGCCCCAGACGGGACACCGACACACTCACAGTTCGCGAATGTCCCCTGAGCATGTGGTCTCTGCGTGCCGCGGCGCGCCCAGCTTGGTCAGAGCGGTCGCGACGGCGTGGACCAGCATCACAATCGCTCAACCAGGGCCAGCAGCGCGAGCCCTGGCCTTACGCCATTCCTCCGATGACACAACCTCGGGCAGAGCCATCACGGCCTCCCTGCGGACTGGGCCGCTGGGTTAGCGGTGCCGCCGGTACTGCAGCTCGACGATCCCGTTGCTGGAGGCGGTGCTGGAGACCAGGTCGAGCCGGTAGGACTTGGGGACGCCGTCGAACAGCCGGGTGCCCTCGCCCGCCACGTAGGGGAACAAGCTCAGCTGGAACTCGTCGATCAGGTCGAGCCGCATGAGCGACCGCCAGAGGCTGACGCGGCCCCAGACCACGATGTGGCCGTCGCCGCCCAGCCTGAGCTTGTCGATCTCTTCTGCCGTGTCACCAGCGGCGATGGTGGTGTTGGTCCAGTCGGCCGTCTTCAGGGTCCGCGAGAAGACGACCTTGCGCCCGGCGTTCAGGATGTCGGCGAAGGGGTGGTCGGTGGACGTTGTCATGGACCCGGCGATGCCCTCGTAGGCGGTGCGGCCCATGATGTGCGCGTACGCGCTCTGGAGAAAGTCGAGTTGCGCCGGGTCGTCGGGCTCACGGTTTTCGGGCAGGTCGAAGCAGAACTTCCAAAACTCGGTGCCCTCGTCGGCGAGAAGGCCGTCGAGCGAGTAGTTGAACACTGTCGCTATCAGCTTCCGCATGATCAGAACTCCTTGGTCTCGGGTCGTCTGGGGACCGTGCTTGCTACGGGAACGCGCCTGTTCCGGGCGGCGGCGCTGGCGTGGCTGCGGCGTCTGTGGCCTGTCGCTATTGCTTCAGACGCCACTGCCGCCCAGAAGTCATCGGTGCCCCGTCAACTGGCCGGTTGCGCGGAAGGCCGAGGGCGCTCACTTGGGCCAGTGCTCAGCAATGTCACCCGGAACCGTGACCAGGAGCGGGAACTGCCCACCCGAGGGTCCGTCCGTCTTCGGACAGCGCACCGGTCGATTCCTTTACGCTCAGGCGGTGGCTGGCATAACGGGGAGACTGGGAAGGATCGCGAACGTCACGCGCGAGGACACCGCTGCCCTTAGCAGGGAAGTGCCACTGGGCCTCGCCGCGATCCAAGAAGCGTGGCCGGCCTTTGAGTCGGGGTTCGACTCCCTGCACGGGCGTCGGATGATGGGCCTGATCGACAATCGAGCTGGCACGTATCGGCTTTGCACCGAGCGCCTGCCCCGCGATATAGAGAACCCGCTCGGTCTCGACGAGACGACGATCCCAGGCGGGCGCTACCTGCGGCTCAGGCTCATCGGTGACGCTCCCGGTGTCTACGGCCAGATCGCGGCGGCGTTCGACGAGCTCTTCGAGCACGCTGACCACGATCCCACACGTCCGCTCATCGAGTTCTATCGACGCGAGGGCGAAGTCGACTGCCTCGTCCCAGTCAATGCGGCCGTACTGTCGCCTGAGCAGTCGTCAGGGATTAAGGCAACTCAGTAGTAACCGAGGTGCCTCTCAGGCTACGGGGTCTCGCACGAAACCGAGCTCGTTGCCGTCGGGGTCTGCAATCGTGAACTTACGCGTTCCATAGGCCGTATCGAAGAGCGGCTCTACTACTGCGACCCTGTCCTTCAGCTCGGCCCACAGTGCGTCCGGGTCGTCAACGGTGAAGTTGAACCGTGCACCACGGCCCTCGGCCTCCATCACGGCGAAAGTTGCTCCGCCTGCCGACTTGAAGTGCGCGTAGTGCGGACGATCGGCCGGCCATACCGACTCGACCTCAAATCCGAGCACGGTCGTGTACCACTCGACGGCCCGGCGAAGGTCTGCCACGTTGGCCCGTACATGGTCGAGGTGAGTCTCCATGCCTGGATCATGCCGAAGACCGCCCGACGATCTCTTGCGTCGATGCCTTCGCCTGGGCGAGCGTCCTGTCGCTAGATAGAGCGGGTGACGCAGAGAACGTTTCGTTTGGGCCTTGGTTCGCCATCCGCGCAGGCGCATCTTGAGCGGAAGCGGAGGGGGAGGGATTCGAACCCTCGAGGAGCCTAAGCGACCCCAAGCGATTTTCGAGACCGCCCACAACCAACCTATTTGCAGGGGCTTTAGTTCTCGTTCGCCAGTCTGTTCGCCAGCGGGCGAGACGCCGTCTGCTGTTGCGTCACCGCGGTCGGCGTCGTCGGGGGCGCGGTGTCCGCGATGCGTTTCTGACGAATCGCGATCGACCCGGGACCTCGCAGGCTCGAGTCCGGCTAGCCGAGCGTGCCGAGCCGTCGCTCGACGGCCTGCAGGAGCGGGAGCAGGTCTCGGTGGTCGAAGCCCTCAGCGGGCCCGACGGCGTCGAGGGTGGTGACGCCGCGCCCTCTCTGCGCGAGCGCGGAGAAGACGGCCACCCGACCCTCGTTCGTGTCGAAGGTCGTGAGCATGCCCGCGCCCCCGCCGTCGAGTTCCAAGCGGCGGCTGCGAATGTGCGTCGCCACTAGACCCGACGTGGCAGAGAAGTTGGCGGCGAGCGTCTTGACTCCGCTGGCGCTCATCAAGGTCCGGACAGTCAGTGTCAGCGATGTCCTGGCTGCCACCTCCGACTCGAAGGCGCTCACTTCACTTGTGAGCGCAACGAGGTGGGTGTGGCCGACAGCTGCGCCCCGCGGGCAGAACGAGCGCCGAAACGTGATCCTCGGAGGCGCCGTATGAGTGTAGCGACCCGGAAGGCACGGAATCCCCGGCGGAAGATCAGCAGGACCTAGCGCGATGGCCGCGAGGTCGGGTGCGCCTCGAGGTCTCTGCGCGGACGGCTGCTGGCCATCGAGCGGGACGCCGTCCTTCGGGACCAGGACCGGCTTCCCATTTGCCGGCCCGCCGTGGAGAGCGACCGGGATCCGCGTGTCGAGAATGCCGGCCACGCGCTCCACGTCCGCCGTCGCGCCCCCACTGTCGGCGCGAATGACCATGCCGCCCGCAACGATGCGGCCGCGCCGGAAGCTGATCAGCGTCCGAAAGATGTGGTCCTCGCCGAAGACGGCGGACTCGCGCAGGCCGTACGCCTCGTCATTGGCCATGCGAACGTCGAACGGCACGACCGCTCCGAACGTGACTCCCTCTTGCGGCGAGGTGCCCGCGAGGCCGCGCGTGTAATCGATCCGGTCGCGCAGATAGGCGGAAGCGGCGCTCTCGCTCGAGAAGAGTCCGACCCACGTCATGACGGCCTCCACGCCGCTGCCGGCGCGAAGCGCGGCGTGTGTCGGGTCGTAGTAGGTGAGCTCGTAGCCGGTCACGCGTCCCGCCTTGGCAAGCGAAGCCGCGGAGTCGCCCGGATCGAGCGAGCCCTCCGCCTCGGTCCGATTGTCCTTCCAACCCGAATCGGGGCTCACGCGCAGACCGGCCGGAAAACCGCCGACGTCCTCCTGAGGCACGACCATGGTGTCGAGGTGCGCGCGAGCGCCCTCCTTGCCGCCGCTCGGAGAATTGACCACGATGCCTCCGGTCGGAGAGTCGGCCACGGGATCCGCCTTCTGCGAGCCGCAGGCCGGGAGCATCAGCAACAGCAAGACCAGCGCGGCGACCCAGTTCCTCATGGGACCACTATCGGTCTAGGCGCGTCGTTCCTGAAACTGCCGGCGCGTGCTGGGCGAGAAGCCGGACGACGAGCGCCGACTACGCAGAACATGAAACCGCGCCCGAGCCGCTGGAGCATGGGCGTCGGATTCGGCGCTCAAGCTCGCCCACTCGAAGACCGATAGCCACCTCGTGCGTGGACGACTCGCGGTCGCGTTGGCGATCATCGTTTTCTTGGCCGTACTCGCGGGTCTCGGCGTGATTAGCGGCAACCTCACCTTCTTCGCGACTAAGGGTCATCCGGAGCCTGCCGCTGAGGGGCGTTACCGGAAGGTGATCAGTCGAGACTTCGGAACCCTCGAGCCGCTCAATGCTGGGCTTGACGCATGCAACATCGGCGGCAGCCGCCAAGACTGCTACGACGCGTCCAACAACATGATCGACGCTTTGAACTCGCTGCTTCGCGACCTCAACACGACCGACGTTCCAAGCCGATACGTAGTCGAGCGCCCGCGGATGCACGCTTGCCGTGTATGAGGTGCACGGCGTCCTGTCTCCGTCGCCGCTCTTGTAGAAATCGAATCCTTCTAGTCGCTCGACACCCGTCTGCGCCGCTTCGGGCAGTAGCGACATGAAGACGTGATCGTCTTCCGGATGCCAGCGTGTGAACGAGGCAAAGCCATCGTCATCCGGCGCGAAGGCAGCTTCGAAGAGCGAGGTCGCTCGTTGCGCGGCTTGCGCTGCTCGTTTCCTTCCAGCCGAAGGCTCAAGCGTGCCGCCTAGCTCGAACCTGAGGTGGGGCCAGCCCTCGTAACCGCCGGGCCGCAGCTCGATCCCCGCAAACTCACGAGACAGAAACGCTGCCAACTGTTCGAGCGCGCCTGCCACCACACCGCGAACGGTACCCGGAGGCAAAGGAATGGACGGCCGCTTGGGCGAGCGTCCTGTTGCTAGAGAACCGGGTGACGCAGAACGTCCATTTGGGGCTTGTTTCGCGACGCCCACACAGGCGCATCATTGAGCGGAAGCGGAGGGGGAGGGATTCGAACCCTCGAGGAGCCTAAGCGACCCCTAGCGATTTTCGAGACCGCCGCCAACCTGCTTATTTGCAGGGGCTTTAGCTCTGGTTCGCCACTGAGTTCGCCAGTGGGCGCAAGACGTCGATTGCCGCTGCGTCGCGCCGAGCTGCCTCACGCATAGGCAGCGGGTTCGTTATCTATGGCCGACCACGAGGCTGACCCGTCCGCCGCGCGAAAGCCTCGTCCGGGCTCTGAGCGATCACCCGCCCGACCCGCTGCGAGCGGGCCGCCGGACGCGACCAACAGAGCAGTGTGCCCCGCGAATTCGTCCTCGGGCGCGAAAGGACCACTCCGATCACTCTCGGAACGACGCCGGACTCGAGCTTCGTAGCAGCTTGGACGACGACGACCGGATGGCCAGGCACCATCGCCTCGACGCGCTCCGCGTACATCTCCTGGAGATGGCCGGTGACCGTCAGGGCCCGCTCCAGTTCCGGAGTGCGCACCCGCGAGCCTCCCGGGACGGCGCTACCTCGAGGACCGAGCCGCCCGCTCGGGGAGGAGGACGACCGGCGATCAAGAAGCGCTGCACGCGCTCGTTCTTCCGTAGGGAGTCGAAGGGTCCCGTAGCTGACCATCGTCACTGCATCGGCAGGCCCGCTTGCGAGAATCCGGCGTGATGCCCACTAGCCGGCTCGAAGCGTTCAGCGACGGCGTCTTTGCGATCGCGATCACCCTGCTTGTCCTCGAGATTCCGGTTCCGAACGTGGAGCACGGACGGCTCGCCGACGCGCTGCTCGATGAATGGCCGGCCTACGCCGCGTACGTCGTCAGCTTCGCCATCATCGGGATCATCTGGATCAACCACCACGCGGTGTTTGGCTACGTCGAGCGTGCGGATCGCGGTCTGCTGCTTCTCAACCTGAATCTGCTGCTGTGGGTCGCGCTGATCCCTTGGCCGACGAGCCTGCTTGCGGAGTACATGCAAGCGGGCGGTGGCGACGAACGCGCCGCCGCCCTCGTCTACGCCCTCACGATGACCCTCATGGGCGTGTCGTTCGGCACGATGTGGTTGTACATCGCGCGCCGCGAAGAGGTTGGGGCGGTGGTTCACCTGGCGCCCTCCGAGGTGCGCTCGCGGACCCGGCGTTTTGTGGTCGGCGCGCCGCTCTACGCCCTATCCATCGGGCTCGCGCTGATCAGTGCGCCAGCCTGCCTGGCGGTCAACGCGCTCCTCGCCGTCTACTACGCCGTGCCCGGCGGCGGGACCATGGCACACATCAGCGATAGCCTGGATTGACCTTACGGTTCGGGCGGTCGGCCGCCAACGCCGGTCGTACTCGGCGCCGACTTCGATGCCGCCGCCCGAGCCGGCAACCGCCTTGAGCTTCTGAACCATGTAGTCCGCCCGCTCGAGCATCTCCGAACCCGTGTACTCGATCCGGAATCACTTGGGGCGACGGGGCGCCAGTTATTCGTCACCAGCCGAAACGAGTCCGGCCTTCGGAATGATCCAATCGGCTCGCGTCACCAGGTCGGGAACTGCTGGCCGTCGAGTACGCGCAGAGCCTGAGCCCCGGGTGGACAATCGGCGAACGCCGCTAGACGGGCCGATCGAATGGATCTAGTCGAGGGGACGCGCCCGTTGGCGCGAGCGTTTTCCCGTTGAGCGGCGTGTCAGTCGCGCTGCGGCAACAGCGAGCCCGCGGGAAGCACGACGATGCTGTCGCTCTCGATCCGGGATACGATCGCCTCGCGGGGGCCGTGACGCCACTCGTCGCTTCCGTAGAACGCGTCCTGGCTGCGCTGCCGCTCCTCGAGGCTCGCGTATGACCGAATCAGGTAGTAGGAGTCGTCGTCGTCCAGGGACGGACCGAACGCGACAACGTCGACTCCCCAGCGCTGCAGCATCGGTACCGATTCCTCGACGACGGTCCGATGGAACGCCGCGCCGGATCCTGGCCTGAGTTTGTACGTGCGGACCTCGACGACAGCGGACATTGCTACCTGCTCCCGCTCCGTCGCATGGGCCGCTTATGCCGGCAACGTCTGGATGTGATTGACCAGGAGCGATCTCGTGTCAGCTGCCGCTCTCCGGGGCTCGCCCCTGTCGCGCGTCGCGCGATCCACGTCTTCGATGCCCAGGCCGCCCATCGCCTTCTCACAGTGTCCGAGGTTCGCTCATGGGAACCGTCTCGCGAAGCAACGACGAGGGCGACGATGGACACGGCGCCGGGCCCATCGCCGGTTCGCGCGCTTGTGCGGGTGCTGCGGCCCGAAGGAGCAGGACGCCGAGCACGGCCGCGCCGAACGCGAATAAAGCTCCAACAAGGAAGGCTGCGTGGTAACCGCCGGTGAGGGCGATGAGTGACCGATCGCCCGAGTCGAGCAGGTTATCTGTGCGCGAGGCGGCGAGGCTGGCGAGGATGGCGAGTCCGAGTGCGCCGCCCATCATGAATGACGTGTTGACGATGCCCGAGGCGAGTCCGGATTCGCTCGGCTCGACGTCGCTCATGGCTGCGAGCAGGACTGGGTTGAAAGCCATCCCGGCGCCGAGGCCTAGCAGGATCATGCTCGGCAGCACATCGCCGGCAAAAGTGCCGTTCACCGGAGCGCGGGCCAAGAGCGCGAGCCCGACGGCGGCCAGCAGCAGTCCGGTCGTAAGCGGCGGCCGGATGCCGAAGCGCAACACGAGCTTGGCCGAGAGGCCGAGCGAGAGGGCTCCCATGATCAGGTTGGCCGGCAGGAAGGCGAGACCGACCTGGAGCGGGCTGTAGCCGAGCACCAGCTGGAGGTAGAGGGCAGTGAGGAAGAACCAGGCGAACATGGCGGCCGCCCAAAGCACGCCGACCACGTTGGCGATTGAGACGTTGCGCAGCCGGAAGAGCCGGAGCGGTACGAGCGGCGCAGCGACGCGACCCTCGATGGTCAGGAAGAGTGCCAGGAGCGCCGCGGCGGCGGCGAGCAGGCCGACCGTCTGCGTGGAGGCCCAGCCGGCCTCGTTGCCGTTTACGATCGCGTAGACGGCGAGCATCAATGACGCGGTCACGGTCAGCGCGCCGGCCACGTCGAGGCGGCCGGTGGCGTGGCCGCCCCCGCCCGGCAGCAGGACGAGGCAGAGGGCGAAGACAGCGATCCCGATCGGGATGTTGACGAGGAAGATCCAGTGCCAGTCGAGCGTGTCGGTGAGGATGCCGCCGAGCAGCACGCCGATGCTGCCGCCGCCCGCCGCGACGAACCCGAAGACGCCCATCGCCTTCGCGCGCTCGTCGGGCTTCGTGAACAGGTTGATAATCAGCGAGAGTGCGAGCGCCGACACAACCGCGCCGCCCAGACCTTGCACCGCCCGCGCCCCTATCAGGGCCTCCCGCGAGTTCGCTAGGCCGCAGCCGAGCGAGGCCAGCGTGAAGAGTGAGAGGCCGATCAGGAACAGCCTGCGATGGCCGAAGAGGTCGCCCAGCCTGCCCCCGAGCAGAAGGAAGCCGCCGAAGGTTAAGAGGTACGCGTTCACGACCCAGGCGAGCGACGTCTCCGAGAAGCCGAGGTCCTCCCTGACCGAGGGGAGAGCGACGCCCACGATCGTGACGTCGAGAACGATCATGAGATCGCCAAGACAAAGCACGACGAGCGCGAGCCAGCGCCGCCTGTCATCGTCGGTTATCTGCCCGGGCACTCCGCCGCCGTCGTGGTCGTCGTTCATCGAATCCCCCCTCGCTCGTATCGCCACTCCCTGCCTCGAACCAATGCAGGTTGATTCACGGCCGCGCGGGCCCGCCGCCGAGACAGCTGCGCGGGCGCGGGAGACCCAGAGCCAGGTCACGATCTCACCGCCGAGCGGTGGCCCAAGCGGCGGCGAGATGGGCTCCTGGATCAGCCGCGGCGGCAGATCATCGTAAGCTGCATCGAAATTGACAATCGCGCACGATCACGATCGCAGGCCTGCCGCGCAAGAGATTCTTGCTTGCCCGAATCCGCTAATCGGCATGTGCAGCCGTCACGACGGCTCCCCAGCGCCGACCCGCTCTTCGCGACGCCGTGGCATCCGCAGTCATCTCCGGCTCGGTTCCGGCGAGCAATGCGTCGCCGAGCGGGCTGCGCGAATACAAGACATGCCGGCCGACGCGCGTGCGCGTGACAAGCCCGCCGCTGCGCAGGACCGATAGATGGTCGGCGATGTTTCCCGGCGAGCGGTCGAACTGCCGGGCAAGACCGGAGGTGTGAGCGGGCTCGTCGAGCGCCTTCAGGATCTGAGCCCGTGTCGAGCCGATCAGGTCGGCGAGCGCGGCGTCGTCGTTTCCCGGCTCCCAAAAGAGCGAAGCGATCCCGCGTGATGGGTAGACGAGCATTGCCGGCTGCGAGCTGTCGAGCATCGTCGCTGCGTGAGGCCATATGAACGCAGACGGCCTCAGCACCAGGCCGCTCCCATCGAGGACCCGTGTTGAGTCAGTACCTTGCCGAACGAGGAGATGTTGCTCGTCGAGCTTGACGAGCGGCGCGAGGTCTGCGAAGAGCGAGGCGAGTCCGCCACGGGCGAGGAAGCGCGAGCGGTAGAGAACGTCGCGCTCCAGCACGTCGCGGAGCTGCTGCCAGGACGGAGCCACGAGGGCATCCCAGAGGACTTCGAGCTGAGCAGCGATGCAGTTGGCCACGCCGCGCGAACGCAACTGTCGTTTGACCTCGGGCTCGATTGGCCCGCACCTCCCGAGGCAGTAGCCGATCTCCGACTGTGCTCGGGCTTCGGGCGTCGCGCGAACCCGTGCCAGTTCCTCCTCGATGTCGGCGACCGAACTCAGCGACGGTGGCGTCAAGAAGTCCGGGAAGTAACTGCAGGCGGACATCGCGACCAACAACGGGCGAAGGTCATGATCCCGCCGTAGGCGGTGGAGCGCAGGACTCTGCTTACGCAACCAAGCCGCGTGTGCTCCGTGAGCGAAAGCCGCCGGCTTCGCCATTGCCCGCGACAACTGGACGAGCTCGCCGAGCGGCGAGATCGTGAAGCGGCAACGAAGCGCGTCCGCCAGAGAGAGCACGAATGTCACCATAATCTGACCTAGCTCGGGGCCTTTCGCTCTTGCCCCACCGGCACGATAGGACGGGAGGCGCTCACAGGGAAACCCCGTCGATCGCGAGATTGATGACGGACGCCGTGGCCCGCTCCCGAGCCCAGCCGTGTTCGTGCCGCAGATGCAGGGTACGCATACGAGACCTGCGTGTAGAGGACCGTCGCCGCTTCCTCGGATCGGGAAGATTCCGTAGCGATCCGCCTCACGCGTGTGCGACGATCAACCCCGGTCGTAGTAAGTCGATGTTCCTGCATTTTAAGTAACTGCATCTGAAGATATACACTATGTCGAAACCTATGCCGCATGCCCGTTCTGAGGGCGACCATGTCGACCACGTCCTGCAGGAATGGAGGCGTCTAGGAAGCAAGCGCGATCTCTCCCCCGTCGCCGTGGTGGCGCGTCTCGGACGCGCGGCCTCGCTCCTCGACCGTGGCCTGAATGAGAACTTCGCCCGCTTCGGCCTGAACCGCAATGGCTGGGATGTCCTCGCCTCCCTGCGCAGAGCGGGGCCGCCCTACCGCCGCACGCCGACCGAGCTCTGTCGCTCACTCATGCGCACCTCCGGCGCGATGACGCACCTCCTGGACTCACTCGAGCAGGCGGGCCTGGTCGAGCGCACGCCCGACCCCAATGACCGTCGCGGCACACTTGTCGGCCTCAGCCGCAAGGGCCGCACGCTTGTCGACCGAATCGGGCCGTCCCACCTCGCCACCGAAGAGCGGTTACTCGCGGCGCTGACTCAGTCGGAACGCGAACAGCTCGCCGGCCTCCTGAGGAAGCTACTCATTTCGCTTGAGGAACAACCGACACAGCCGCCAACCCAAGAACGAACCGGCGGCGACCGCCCGGCATCGAGCCAGCGGCGGCACAAAACGGCGGCCGCCTTGACGCGCCGGGGTGTGCGCTAGCCTCCTAAGACCGTTGATTTCATCCCGGCCCTTTGAAGGGATGGTGCTGCGATGCACAGCCCCACGGAGGGAGGTCCAGATGGCGTTGAAGGCTAACCAGACGGCCCCGGATACGAGCGATTACGTCCCCAGCGCCTGAACGACAAGCTTGGCGACCTCGGCGCCGGAGTACTGCTGCTGACCTGTGATCAGCCGGCCGTCGCGGATGGCGAATGGCTTGAAGCGCCCGCCCTGGACGTAGTTGGCGCCGCGCTCCTTGGCAGCGTCCTCGATGTGCCAAGGCATTACCTTCTGCCCGACGTAGTTGTCGGCGAACTCCTCTTCGACGTTCGCGAAGCCGGTCATCGTCTTGCCCTCGATCAGGTACGGGCCGTCGGAAAGCTTGACGTCGATCAGCGCCGCGGTTCCGTGGCATAGGGCACACGTCACCTTCTCGGATTCGTAGAACGTCTTCAGCGCGTGCTTCAGCCCCTCGTGATCGCGGAAGGTGAACATCGGCGACTGCCCGCCCACCACGACCAGCGCGTCGAACTCGTCGTAGTTGACGTCCTTGAGCGCCGGTGTCTCGTCGATCAGCGCCATGTACTCGGGCGTGCTGATGAAGCCCATCGTGATCAGATCGCCGAAGGAGTACTTACTCTCGTCGCGCGGATCGCTCCAAGCGTCCAATTCACATTTGCCGCCATCGGGACTGGCGATCGTCATCTCGTAGCCGGCCTCCTTGAAGACGTGCCATGCATGCGTCAGTTCGGCCCCCCAAAAGCCGACCGGGATTCCCAGCGTCGTCGATGTGGACGGATTCGCTATGACCATCAAGACCTGTTTCGGCTTGTCTGGATTGGTGACGTTGATCTCTCCACTCACGGGATCCTCCTTCGCTAGCTACAGGCTGATCAACGAATGACGTCGGCATGGACGGCGGGGTTACGAGTATCGGGCTGTCTCGGTCCTGATGAACTCGCCGGATATCCCACGGTGATCTCGGCGCTTCGGGCCGGCTTGCCGGGATTCCAGTCAGCTCGGCGAGCAACGCGGCTGGTCCGTGGGCGCGCGTGGTCGCCGTGGGCTTCATTGCGCCAGCAACACGCTCTCGGTCGCTCGCGCGCGCAAGCTCCCCGCGCACGCCCGCGAGCAGCTGCTGAGGGATTGATCGCGTCTCCCTCCCTAGCCGCCGGCGCGCCTCGCCACCAGGGCGGATCGTCGCGACGTCGCGACGGTTCCGACGGCGTTGGCTCAACGACGCACACGGGCGACGCTGGTTGCGAACTCCAACGCGCGCGGAGTGACCGCAGCAAACACGGCCAAACGGGCTGTGACGGCGTTGTCGAGCCGCCCGCGCGCGCGGAGAAGTTGATCGAGCTCGCCGAGGATCGCGGCCTCAAGCGCGAGATAGCCCGTCCCCTCGATTCGCGCCCACGCCTCGCGCATCAGCGCTTCGGCTTCGTCCTCGCGGCCTTGAGCGACACGGACGAACGCCAGCGAGGTCCGCGTCGAGGCCTGAGAGCTAACGTCGTGGGGCCCCACCGTCTCCATCGCTTCGAGCGCAAGCCGCTCGGCCTCATCGAGCTCCCCCTGTTCCGTCAAAACGTCGGCTAGCGTCCGCTGGCTCTCGCACAGCGTGCCGCGATCCTCGATCGGCTTGAGCACTCGGATCGACTCCCGCAGGAGCTCCTTGGCGTTCGTGTACTCGCCTCGGTGGACGGCGACCTCGGCGAGGCGCATCAGGGTACGGCCGCGATCGAGGCTGGCTCCCATATCGACGTACAGACCAAGTGCCTCCTCGAGTGCAACCGCGGCCTCGTTTAGGTCACCCAGGCACAGGTGAAGGTGACCGTTCTCGGCGAGCGCGAGTGCGCGTGCATGGACACTGCCACTCTGCTCAGCCAGCTGGAGTGCATGCGCGGCCAGTGCTCTTGCCTCCGCGTAGCGAAGCTGTGTGCTGTACGTCTCCGCGAGTGTTCGCGTCGCTTGTGCCTCGAGGTCGGCGCGGTCAAGACGTTGGGCGAGCTCGAGCGCCTCCTGCACGTAGCGCTCATGCTCCTCCCTGGCTCCTTGCCAGCGCGCAATTGCGCCGCAGACCATCAGGCATCGGAAGCGGCTGTTCGGCCCAAGGAGCAGAAGCCCGCGTTCCGCGAGTTCCTTGGCTCGGGGGATATCGCCAAGCCGGTTGAGCGTCATCTCCGCCAATGCGGTTAACGCGTTGCCCTCGATCTCGTTGTCCCCCACCGCGGCGGCCTCGCTGGCGACCCTCTCCATCTCCAGCGACACGGCCGGCAAGTCACCCAGCCGCCAGGCAGCCACCCCGGCTTGGAAGCGGCGCTCGAGCGTGGGCTCGAGCGCGACGGCACGCACCAGCAACCTCCGGCCGATCCGGTCGTCGTGGCGCGCCAGCGCTCGCTCGCCCGCAGCCTGCAGACTGGCGGCTGTCTCCTGCACAAGCTCTGGTGGAACTGCTCCGTCCAGTTCGGTGGGAACGCAGTCGCGCGATCGAGATGGTGAGCCCGGATCTCAAGCTCTTCCGCCCCGCCCTGCTGGTACAGCCAGTCGGCGAATCGGCGATGGAGTTCAGCGCGCGCATCCTTGGACAGGCTCGCGTAGGCAACGTCGCGAATCAGGATGTGCTGAAAGCGGTACGCGCGCTCGCCGGAGGTCGAGGAGCCGCCTTCCGGGCTGAGCAGCTCGCGCGCCACCAGCTCGTCAAGCGCGGCTTCCACCGCCGTCTCGTCGTCCGTCAGCGCGTTGATCGCACCTGCCCCAAACACGCGCCCGATTACGGCGCCGCGCTGAACGACGGCCTTTCCCCCGGGCGGCAGACGATCAATTCGCGCCGCGATCAACGCCTGAACGGTCTCTGGGATGCGTCCGTTCATGCGCTCGGAGGCCCCTTCGTGCAGCATCCGGACTGTCTCCTCCACGAACAATGGGTTGCCTTCCGCCCTGTCCAGCACGGCGTGACGCTCGTCCGTGGCCAGGTCGCCGCCGGCGAGTGCGTCGAGCAGTCGTTCGCTCGCCCGCGGCGCCAACGGCTCGAGCTCGATCGCAACCGAGCGGAGGCGGCCGCCGCCCCAGCTCCGACGGCTCTCGAGCAGCTCGGGACGTGATAGGCAGACGATCAGGAGCGGCACACCTCGGACACGTTCGCTGAGATGGGAGATCAGGTCGAGCAGCGGCTCTTCTGCCCAGTGAATGTCTTCGAAGCAGAGAACGAGCGGTTGCACATTGGCGAGGGTCGTCGCCCACTCGTGGGCCGCCCATGCGATCTCCTGGTCGCTGCGGGTTCCTGAGAACGTTTCGAGGAACCCGCAGGCGACTCCCAGCAGGTCCGCAACGGCGTCGTCGGCGCAGCAGGTGCGGAGCTTCGCGGTCGCCTTGTCGGCGGTGTCGTCGTCCGCGATACCCGCCGCTGCTTTGAGCATCTCGGCCAGCGGCGCGAAGGTGATGGCCTCGCCGTATGGCAGGCAACGTCCAGCGAGCACCGTTGCACCTCCGATATCCGCGACGAATTCTCGCGCAAGCCGGCTCTTGCCGATGCCTGGCTGACCGTAGATCGTGACGAGATGCGCGCGGCGATCGCGCAGCGCGCGCGACCAAGTGTTTTCAAGCAACTCGAGCTCCGGCTCTCTGCCGATGAACGGCGAAGTCAGCCGCAGCGCTCGGCCCAAGCCCTGCTGGGGGCGGATCAGACGCCACGCGTCGAGCTCGCGGCCGAGTCCGCGGGGCTCAAACCTGCCCCGCTCCTCGACCTCGAACCGGCCGATCGTCAGCTCGCGGACGACCGGGCCGATCAGGATCTCGCCGGGAGCGGCAGCCTGCTGCAGACGGGCAGCGACGTTAACCGCCTCGCCGGTCGCGAATGTCGACGTCTCGCCGTCGTCGATCACCAGCTCGCCCGCCTCGAGCCCGATTCGCACCTCGAGGCCCAGCGCCTGAACGGCATCCACGATCGCAAGCGCGGCGCGCGCAGCTCGCTCGGCGTCGTCCTCGTGCGCGGTTGGAATCCCGAACGCCGCCATCACCGCGTCGCCCGCGAACTTCTCTACGACTCCGCCGTGCTGCTCGACGTGGTTCGAGACCCGCTCGAAGTAGCGCGTCACCCGGCGGCGCACGACCTCCGGGTCGGCGCTCGTAAGCAGTTGCGTCGACTCGACGAGATCGGCGAACAGGACGGTCGCAAGCTTACGCTCCATGAGCGTCCCGGCTCGATCTCGAAGCGGTGCGCACTAGGCTGGCTTACCCGACTCGATCCAGCGCGAGAAGACTGCTACCCGATCCGCGGGCCAGGCGCCGTCGCAGGGCATGGTACCGGACTGCAGGCGCTCGAGAATCGCGTCGGCATGGGCGGCGACATCGTCGTAGTCCCAGAGGTCGAAGGCGAAGCGCATCGAGCGGCGATCTCCGTCGCGAAAGAGCGGCTTGATGTGCGCAGCGAAGCGCAGGGGCTCGTCAGGCGCGGGCTGGCTCACAGGTGCCTCCTCGGTCGTGGTTAAGGGCGGGATGGCCGACAGACGGACATCGGGATAGGCATTACAGACCCAAGCACCAGCCGGGACCGGCATTTGGGGCGACGGTGTGGCTCGGCGTCGACTTCTCTTTCGCGATCTGTGAGCCCCACTCCAGGTAGGCGACAAACCCGGGTGCGAAACTCCACGTCCTGCGGTAGGCCGGCGGAGCCGAGGGCTTCATTGCGCCGGCAACACGTTCTCGGGCTCGCTCGCAGGCGCGAGCCCCGGCGCACGAGTGGAGCAGGTGCGGGCGGCTGATCGTGTCGCCCTTCGTGGCCGCCAGCGCCTCGCAGCGGCCCGGTTTGTCGCAGGTACGGCGTCGACCAATCGAGTTGCGTTGACGCAAGCAGTTTCCCGCTCTTCCCACGGCGTCTCCTTCTTGCGGCGCGTCCGGGTGTCATTCGTCGCCGCGCCGCTGTCGGGCGTTTCGATCCCGCACCTCCCACCGACGATGCCGTTACGAGGCGCTGATGGCGAGAGATTCGCGCGTGGACGAACACCGCCACAGTGCTGGCTACGCGAATCTGCTCTACTGCGAGGCCCGAATCTCCCGAGAAGTGGGCCTCGTTCCTCGCGAGGCTCCGGCGCGTGCAGCAGCTGATCGGGTGCGGAGTTTCCGACCAATGATCTGGCCAGAGCTGTCTCGCAACGAGCAGAGGGCTTATCCGCAGCCACCGCGGCGCGAGCAGCAGGCAATCGGCCAGATGCAGATGCTCTATGTCGGTCCCGTTCATCTCGGCAGTCGCGTCGAGTCTGCTTGGTCAATCCTTTGCGAGTGCCGTTGAATCGGAACCACGGCTTGATGTTCGCCTAAGGACGAATCTCTTGCTCATGAACGGCGGCGACGGCACGGTTCCAGGTCGCGTGCGCGAAACGCAGTCAGTCTGTCTCGAATCAACGATGGATCGGTGAAGAGACCCGATGACGAAGGTGATCTTCGATATCAGCATGTCACTGGATGGGTTCGTGACTGCATCGGGCTTGCGGCCCGATGAGCCGCTGGGCGAAGGCGGTCAACGGTTACACGAGTGGGCGACGAGCGAAAGCGATGCGCGAAGCCGCGAGGTGCTGAACGACGAGCGCAATGCGACCGGAGCGATGATCTCAGGCCGGCGCACGTACGACACCTCGCTGCCATGGTGGGGCGCCGATGGCCCCAGCGGTACCGCTCGGCTACCCCTCTTTGTAGTCTCGCACGACGTGCCCGCGCAGCTGCCTGCAGAAGGCGTGTATACCTTCGTTGAGGATATCCACCGCGCCCTCGAGGGAGCGAAGGCCGCCGCCGACGACAGGAACGTCAGCGTAATGGGCGGGGCGGAAATCGGGCAGCAGTTCATTCGGGCGGGGCTCATCGACGAGATCCTCATCCACCTTGTGCCAGTGCTGTTCGGCAGCGGCACCCGAATGTTCGACCACATTGGTGACGAGCACATACATCTTCAGACAATCCAGGTGATCGAGGCTCCGGCCGCGACTCATCTGCGATTCCGGGTCGTAAAGCAGCCGTCGTGAGGAGCTCGCCGACGCGTGTCGACGTAGTCCACTGCCCCATTCAAGCTGCTCGACCGCCTTGCGACTCAGCCAATTACCGTGCCGGAACTGATCGGCTCACTCGAGACGACACAACAAAAGGTCGCGCCGCGCACGACCTCGCCGATCTCACAGAACAGATCGGGCCAAGCCCTTAGCATGGGTGGATTCCGGCTGGCCAGGCGACACCTTCCTGGTCGGCTCGAATCTGAAGACTCGTTCCGTGCAGCCACTTAGGAGGCAGATGAATGATCGTTGAGTACATCCGCTACAATATCGATGACGGACGTGCGGAAGCGTTCGAGCAGGCGTACCGGCGCGCGGCTCAGGCGCTCAACTCCTCCGAGCACTGCGAGCGCTACGAAATCTCACGCTGCAGCGAGGATCCGACCCAGCACATCGTCCGGATCGAATGGGATTCCGAACAGGGACACCTATCCGGCTTCCGCCAGAGCCCCGAGTTCCGTAGCTTCTTCGAAGCCGTCGGACCGTTCGTGAACGACATCGAGGAGATGCGTCACTACCAAGTGACGCTCGCGAGCAACGGCTGAGCTAATGGCACCCGCAGATGACACAACAGCGGAGTTCGAGAGCCGCGTCGACGCAACGCTGCAGATGACCTGCGAGCTCGCGCGGGCGCTGATCGGGACCCATCAGGCAGCGATGAGTCTGATCGTCGCCGGCGACTGGCTCCACGCGCGCAAATACTTCTCTCTCTCCGACAAGTACGCCGCCTTCCGCGACTTCACCATGCCGGCACGCGGCGTCGGGTTGCACGCACTCGTGGTTGCCGAGAACACGGCCCTACGTCTGACGCAAGCCGAGGTCGAGCGCCATCCGGCCTGGCGCGGCTACGCCGAGGCCGCCGAAACGCACCCGCCGCTACTCGGGCTGCTGGCAGTCCCGATCGTCGGTGAGGACGGCCTCAACTACGGTCTCCTGCAGCTCTCGGACAAGGTCGATGGCAGCGACTTCAACGAGGACGATGAACGCCACGTGAAGCGCCTTGCCCTGCTGGCTGCGCTCGCGCTCGATGCCCTGGCCAGGGTGCGCAGGCTACGTCGCGGCGAGGACGTCCCTTTCCTCGAACAAAACAGCTTGACCACCTTCGTGCACATCGAGTCCGTCTAGGAGGGAGAAATGCGCGTACGAAGGACTGCGCTGGAGCCTCTCGACGTCTTCATCGGTGAGTGGAGCATGGAGGCGTCGTTTCCGCTCGCTGCTCCCGCCTCAATAGCTGGGCGTGCCCTGGTCGGGCGCGCCGTGTTCGAGTGGGTACTGGGCGGACAGTTCCTGGCTCAGCATGAAGACTTCCCGGACCCCGACGTACCCGATAGCTCGGCAATCATCGGCTTCGACCCCGACAGCCAGGCGTACACCCAGCACTACTTCGACTCGCGAGGCGTCGCGCGCGTCTACGCGATGACCTTCGGCGAGAGCGTCTGGACGCTCCTGAGAGAGACACCCGACTTCACGCCGCTCGACTTCTCGCAGCGCTTCACGGGCACGTTGAGCGACGATGGCAAGACCATCGCTGGCCGCTGGGAGTCGGGCACCGACGCCTCGAGTTGGGAGCACGACTTCGACCTGACCTACACGAAGGAACGGTAGCTGTCGCTGCTCAATCGCAACCAGGAGAAGTGAAATGACGAAGGTGATCTTCGACATGAGTATGTCGCTCGACGGCTACATGACCGCGTCGGGCGTTCGGCCCGAGGAGCCAATGGGAGACGGCGGCCAGCGGCTGCACGAGTGGGCATTCGACGCTAGCGACGAGCGCAGCGCGAAAGTTCTGGCCGAGATGAGCAGCAGTATCGGGGCGGGCATCGCCGGCAGGCGCACCTACGACATGTCGGTGCCCTGGTGGGGCCCAGATGGACCGAGCGGCTCAATCCGCACTCCGTTGTTCGTCGTCTCTCACGGCGAGCCCGAGCAGGTACCCGACGGAGGCGTCTACACGTTCGTCGACAGTCCCGAGGAAGCCGTCGAACAAGCAAGAGCCGCCGCGGGTGAAAAGGACGTCGACATCATCGGCGGCGACATCGGTCAGCAACTCATCCGTGCCGGGCTCGTCGACGAGATCCATGTGCACCTCGTACCGGTGTTGTTCGGCGCCGGCACCCGCTTGTTCGAGAACCTTAGCGATGACCATATCCAGCTGGAGGCGCCCCGGGTGACCGAGGGGTCAAAGGCCACGCACCTGCGGTATCGCGTCGTGAAACGCACCTAGCTCGACCGGCCGGGCCGATCCGTGCCGAAGCTCCACAGATTTCCCTCAAGGTCGCGCGCGCTGTAGCCGCGCATCTGACCGTCCAAGGCATCGTGAGGCTCTCCCAGCATTTTGGCCCCGGCCGCCCTGGCGCGTTCGAAGTGACCGTCGGGGTCCGTCACAGCGGCGTATACCCATCCCTGGCCGAGATGAGTCCCGTGCAGCTCGTCGGGTAGGTCAGGCTGGAGAAGTACTAACCCCTCGCCGTGCCTCAGGGCAGCATGGCGAATAGCTCCGTGCTCGTCGGTGCCGAGAATCTCGGGCTCCAAGCCGAAGGCCTTCTCGAGAAACTCGAGCGCAGCCTCGAGATCTTGATAGGTGAGCGAGGGGTAGACGTCCATCAGAGCTCGCTGGTGGCGCCGGGAGCAGCCGGCATCAAGCCGAGTTGCGTCATGAAGTCAAGCTGATCTGGATAAGCGTGTTCCGATGCAATCAACCCCTCCTTGAATCGCAGGATTGACGCCGACTGAAGAGTGACTCGCCTTCCCGTTGGCGGGATCACACCATTGGGCGTGGCCAGCGGACCAGTGTGCGTGCCCATAAACACGAGCTCAACAGCCGCTGCATCTTCAGCCAAAACCTGACCTGCGAACGAGAAGGCACCATCCGGAAATGCTGTCCAAAGGCTTCAGCGTATTGCCTTATCTGTTCGTGTCCATGTAGCGTAACTCCTCCAGGGATCACAAGCTCAGCGCCCGGCTGCTGGTTGGCGAGCAATCCCTCTATGTCTTTGGCGTTGAGAGCCTTGATATTGCGTAAAAGCAGTCGCTTTATGCTTGTCATATCTTGCTTATGCATAGAACCTCCGATTTACAGGATTAACTCCAGGAGGGTCATGAGGGTTTCAGCGCCATGACGAAGACGTTCGCAAGCGGCAGCAATGTGGCGACAGCGCCGAATACGTACCAGCGCCGGGCAAGCCGCCAGTAGCGGTCCGGGATCGCCCCCGTCGCCGCGAAGCGGCGGGTGAGGCGCGTCTGCTCGATCTGAATCGGGATCAGGATCGTGAGCCAGATCAGCCCGGCGGCCGCGAACAGGCAGACGCCTACCGTAAGCCACGTGGGACCGGTGATGCCGCCCCAGTCGTCGGCGAGCGCAAAGCCAGAGAGGGTGATCAGTGCGGCGCCGGTCGCCGTGAACGAGACGTCCGTGATCGTCACCAGCCGCTGCGCGTAGGCGATCACGCTCGCGTTGCGGGTCCGGTCGGCAAGCGTCTTCCAGACAGCCGTGACGACCAGGTTGCCGAGGAAGACGACGACGCCGAGGACGTGAAGCGCAACCCAGGTGTCGTGACTCATCGTTCTCCTCTCTGATCGCCGAGCACGGCGTCGCTCGTGCGCCAGACAAATGTCCGCGGCTGAATGCTTGTGCGCCGGGCGAGCGAGCGCCAGAGATTCGTCACCACCCGAAACGACTCGCGCCGAACTCAGCTGGCGCAGATCGCCAGCCAGGGGGCCGCACTCTTCTCGCACATTCGGCGCGTGTGCAGTTTTGCAGTTCCGCCACTCAGGGCTGAGCAGACGAAAACTCCCGACCGTGCTCGACCAACAACCGCTGACTGGTGCGTGCTTCGTTGTTTCGGGCCATGACGAATGCGTTGCCACGGCGGCCGGGCCGACGTGATGCTGTGCGAGAGATGGCCAGCCACGAGGACAGCTTTCCAGCCTCTGGGCGGAGGCTGCATGTGCGAGCGTGTCCGCTATAAAATTACCGAGCCCTTGCTCGGCGCGCTCTATTGCCATTGCAAGCGCTGCCAACGACGAACAGGTTCGGCCTTCTCAGTGACGGCAGCCATGGCTCCGGGCTCGTTCAAGATCGTCCAAGGAGCGGAGTTCATTGGCTCGTGGCGGCCGCCGGACGGCTGGGGTTCTTCTGCACTGAATGCGGTAGCCAGCTCTATACGACGCAGAGCAACAGGAGCGACTCAGCGTCCGAATGGGAGCGCTTGACGCCGATCTGGGCATCCGGCCAAGCGCACACCAATTCACCGACTACGCAGCAGCCTGGGAGCCCATCCCCGACGACCGGCTGCCCCGTTTCCCGGAGCGCTTGCCGAGCGCGATGCGCCCGCCCGAGAGCGAGGTGTGTGATTAAGCCCGACGAGCATGCAGTGAGCTACGCCGTCGGGGTCTGGGACCCGTGGCACCTCACGGGCATCGCGAGGTCGGCAGCCAGCCGCAAGGTTGGGCCGGCGACAGCCGAGGTCGCACCGGTGCTTCGCGACCCTCGTGTCTTGCGCACGTGCTACGCCACACGCGGCGTGGTCAGCCGCTCGTGTTGACGCACGGCGGGCCGGCCGAGGCACGGTTCGAGAAGAAAAGCTGCCAGTCTCTCTACGCTCGCTCGCTGCGGGCGAGCTTCACGATGTGAGAACAAGAAAAGGAGATCAGATGGCGACGCCAGGACCCGAGCAGAGGCGACTGGACGCGTTTATCGGCCGATGGATTACCGAGGGCCAGACGCTGGGCAGTGGCAAGGCAGCCGCTGCCGAGATCGTCTCAAGTGACGTGTATGAGTGGATGCCCGGCGGGTTCTTAGAACTCGTTTCAGAATGACGCCGGGAGCGTTGAGGAAGAGGGGCGGCTGACGGCCGCCCCTCATATTCAGTCGCGCTCGACTGAGCCGCCCTCTTCGCAACCCGCCGATGGAGTCAGCAGGTAGACGCGAAGTTGTCGAAGAAGACCGTGATGGTGCCGTCGGGAGTGACGGTGACGTGAAACAGCTCGGTGATGATGTAACTTTCGGCGCCGCCCGTGGCCTGAATGTGGAACGCGTTGACGAACGTTTCAGTGGACCCGCCCGGCGGTGAGTTCACGATCAAGTCCCGCGTGAGGCCCGTTGCGTGGAAGACCGTCCCGGTCACTAGATCGACGCCTGTCACACCCTGCGGCTGGAAGTGGAAGGCAACCACCTCTCCGCCTGAGGGAGTCGCGGTCTCCGAAATCACTGCCAGCAACGGCCCCGACACGTGGATCAGGTCGCCGTTGCAGAGCGGGAAAGTGTCCTCAAACGTGACGTGCTCCACGGTCGTACCCGCCTGCGCACTGACGGCTGCAGCCAGTGCGCCGACAACCGCCAGGATCATCAGGAGTCGCCTCATCCTGTCGCCTCCTCCTTGACCCCTGAAGATGAACGACCGAATTGTCACACGGGCTATACGCGTGGGTCAAGAAGGCAGGCGGCGCTCGCCGAGGTGTGCGCCGGAGACGTACCTCGAGTTTCTTGCAGGCTCATTGTGAAACCAGTTCTTAGGCGGATGCTTGTAGGTCGGCCGCGATACCGAGCCGTCTGAGCTGGGCTTCACCGAGCGGGGTCACTAAAAGCGCCCGTGACGATGGTCGCCTGACTGTCCATCCCGCGTTCAGCACAGCCGAGCAAACGGCTGCACCGAGAGTGCCGGCGAGATGCTCGCGGCGCTCGGTCCAGTCGGTACACACCCGGAGCAGCGGTCGGCGGCGGGGTGACAATGCTTCGAGGTCGACGCCGAGTCGCTTGAACCAGGTCGTGGCGGAATCGCTCAGCGAGAAGTCTTCCCTGAGCGCGCCTGCCGCGAGCGCCGCGTCGGCGATCGCGACTCCGAGGCGACCCGCGAGGTGGTCGTAACAGGTCCTTGCTGCGGCAAACTGCTCGCGGCGTTTCGACGCACGCAGCCCGTTCGCCGCTGTCTCGTGCGAAAGTTCCGCGAGCGCCTCATACGACGCTGCGACCGAGGGCCCTGCGAGCCGCACGAGGCGTCGTCGCCCTTCGCGCCTCGAGACGATCAGGCCTCCCGCCTCGAGCCGGCCGACATGCCCGATGGCCGTGGAGGGCGCGATGTCGGCAGCACGCGCAAGTGCTCCGACCGCATGATCGCGCCCGTCCATCAGGACGTCGAGCATCGCAATGCGCGAGTGGTCGGCGAAGAGGCTTGCGACAGCTGCTGTATCGATGCCCGCCAGAGCAGAAGCGTAGCCGCATTTAACTTCGGTCTTCGCCGACATTTGCTCGCTCTACCATCGAGACATGACCTCGAAACTGCTCGAATCAGCGATTGCCGCGCGTTTCGTCGCGACGAACGGCGACCATCCGATGACGCCGGACGACGATGCCTACGTCTCCGAGTGGTTCACACCGCTCGAAGAGCTCGCCGCCTTAGCCGGACAAGCCGTCGACGGGCTCCGTCAGCTAGTGCTATCGAACCGGCTGCCGCTGCCGAGCTACATCCGGTCGGATGGAGCCCAGATGGTGCCGCACGACCTGCTCGAGCTCCCGAGGCGCGCAGGCGGCTTCGACCAGTTGCCGGAGTATTTCGCCACGCAATTCGACGATCCGGTCAAAGCAGTGAGCGAATGGGACGGCTACCTGGCCGGCCACTTCGTCTGTCTCCGCTCGGTGAGCCCGGAGAACATCAAAAGAAAGGGCGAACTGGTCGAGGCAATCGAAACGCAGCTCGCCCGGCCGCGATCTGACTCAACCGCCTGGCTCGAGCAACTGCACGCGCTTGTCGACGAGCTCGATGGACTCGAGCCGCCGTTCGCGCCCTACGATCGGCTGCGCTTCGGCGGGACAGTCTCCCGCGACCGTCGATCGACGACGTGCGCGAGCGGTTCGGGAGACATGGGCGATCCTGAGCCGATCCTCCACGTCGGTCGGTCGGGCTTCCGCGTTGCCGATCGCCGGCACGAGCTCGAGTGGCTGGGCATGTACAACCTCGGCACTCTGATCAGCGCGGGCGCCCACGGTTGGCCGCGCGCTTCGACCTCACTGATCATTTGGCCTGATCGAGAGGGGTAGCCACGTCTGTTTGCCCACCTCGACGGCGTAATCCGCAGGTCGAGCACGTGCACGAGCGGCGGCCGCTCCTGTACGTCGCCCAGGGCCCACGCGCCTACGTCTCGCCTGGTTCCCGCGCCGGCCAGCCGCACCGGCTGACCACCACATAACCGTTCATGTCCACGCCACGCGGAGCTACTCGACAAAGGGCGCATCGCGTGGCTGCTCCTCGAGACCGTCGCCACAGTCGAGCGCCGGCCCTGGCACCACGACAGCGGCGAGCGCTTCCTCAACGGCTCCGCCAAAGGCGTCGCCGCCTTTGAGCTCGTCGTCAAAGGGATCGATGCCACCTGCAAGCTCAGCCAGGACGTACAGTCGAGGAACGGATGCCCATAGCTGGTCAACCGCGTAGAGCGATTGGAGCGACGACCGCAGGATCGCCGCGATGATGCGCGCCATGAAGTACATCGGCTCTCACACATGCTCGAGTTGAGCGCCGTGTTCATACTCCTCACCTTCGTGGTTTTCGTCGGCAACGGGCTACTCGCTGCCTCGATACCCAGCCATCTGGTCTCGCCACGCGTGTTGGTGTGGATGCGCCGCAGCTTCGCCGGCGCGTTCGTCGCGCTCGGCGCCCAAACTCGCCTTCGCTACTCGCTGGACGCGAGCCTCGAGAAGGTCCGGCAACTCGGCGGGAAGACGGAAAGAGAAGGCCCGTGCTTGGGTTGGTTCGCGCGCGCGGAAGACACCGAGGGGAACCCATTCGCGTTCTTGGCAAAGCGACCACAAAGCGCCGCGGCCCAAACAGCAGGGCTAGAGTGGCGCAGTGCTCGACGGGCAGCTGCTCGCGTTCATGGGCGTCGCGCTCCTCATTTCGGTGACGCCGGGGCCCGACATGGCGCTGGTGCTGCGGAACTTCATCCGCGGCGGACGTCCGGCCGCGTATCGGACGATCCTCGGCACAGGCGTCGGGCTGATCGGGTGGGCGACCGCAAGCGCGGTTGGGGTCGCGGCGGTGCTCGCCGCGTCGGCGACCGTGTTCACGGTGCTCAAGCTGGCCGGAGCGGTCTATCTCGTCTACCTCGGACTGCAGACGCTGCTTGCGCTGCGAAGAGGCGACGCGCACGATCGCGCCGGGTCGGAACACGCCCCCGGCTCGCCGTTCCGCCAAGGGCTCGTAACCAACCTGCTCAACCCGAAGCTCGCCGTACTCTTCACGACGCTGCTCCCGCAGTTCATCTCGGCCGACGATCCCGCCTTCGCGAAGTCGATGCTGCTCGCAGCCATGTTCGTCGCGATCGGCATGACCTGGCTCGTGACCTACGTACGCATGATCGACGCTGTCGCGCGGAGCCGCCGCGCCCGCCGAGCGATGCCGCCGCGCCCGCCGAGCGATGCAGGCCGCAAGCGGCACCGTGCTGATTGCCGTCGGCGGACGGCTGGCGCTCGACCGCTCATGACGGCGGGGGCCGCGCTAACACGCCGGCGAGTGGATCGTCGCAGTGGGCCTCGTCCTCGCACGCTCCCCTGATGCCTCATGTTGACGTTCGACTCGTCTCCCGTTCCGCAGTGACTGGGCGCGCGCGTGGAGCGACGACTTAATCGCCAACGTCGACAGATGCCGACGGTCGCGAGTGTTCCACGCGCCCCTACGAGTCCGGCCGATCAGCCGCTCTCCCGCATCGGCGCTTCTACAGACTAGGTCGCGCCTTCATGTACTTCTGCCATTCGAGCGCGATTTGGAACGACTATCCGGAGCTGGTTCCAGGAGTGCTGGCGGCCGAGCGCATCACGCATGACGTCCCTGTCCTGCCTAGGATCGACGCGTTGATAGCGATCGCAGAGTCCCGGCTTGCGTCGCACTCGGAGGGAGAGCTGCCCGAGATACAGGCGTGGCGGCGAGCGTTTTCGCGGATGGGGCTCAAGCCAACCCAGTATCGATGCGCCTCGGAGTCCCTCTTGCGGCGCTTCAGGAAGGAGCGATCTCTGCCGCAGATCCATCCGCTGATCGACCTCTGCAATGCCGTCTCGCTCGCCTTCGCGATCCCAGTCGCCGCCTTCGACGTCTCCGAGATCGCGGATTACCTCGAGGTGCGGTACGCAGCAGGTTCCGAAATCTACGAGTCCTTCTCTGGCGAAACGGAGAATCCCGAGCCCCGGGAAGTGATTTTCGCCGACAGCGCGGGGAGGGCGCACGCGCGCCGCTGGACGAATCGGCAGAGCGCGTACTCGGCGGTCCGAGCAGACACCACTGCTGTTGTGATCGTCGCCGAGGCGACGCACGAGTCCGCCCATGCGGACGTTGAAAGGCTTGTCGTGACGATCGCGAATGAACTCGACGCCGTCTGGTCCATACGCCCGAGAAGCGCACTGCTGACCAGCTCATCACCACGATTCGAGTTCCGAGCCATTTGATCGCTTCGCGCTCATCTGCGATCGTGGGCTCAAGCCCCGTGCCGGGGCTGAACCTCTCGGAGCGTTCGTGAGCATCAGCTTTTTGGTCGTAACGCTGATCGTTGTCGCCTCCCCGGGCACCGGCGTTCTCTTCACGGTGGCGGCCGGCCTCTCACGTGGACGCCGCGCCAGCGTCGTCGCTGCGTTCGGGTGCACGCTCGGCATCGTTCCGCACATCGCGGCGGCGATCATGGGACTCGCGGCGTTGCTCTACACGAGCTCGCTCGCGTTCCAGACCCTGAAGTATCTGGGCGTCGCCTATCTGCTTTTCATGGCGTGGAGGACGCTGAGGGACAAGGGCGCCCTCGGGCTGGAAGAGGAAGAGCCTGTTGGGTCCCGCTCATCTGCCCAGGTTGTCATCTCGGCGATCCTGGTTAACCTCCTCAACCCGAAACTGTCGATCTTCTTCTTCGCCTTCTTGCCACAGTTCGTGAAGCCGCATGAACCGCATCGGCTCGCACACATGCTCGAGCTGAGCGCCGTGTTCATGCTCCTTACCCTCGCGGTCTTCGTCGGCTACGGGCTGCTGGCCGCCTCGGTCCGTCGCCACCTGATCTCACGCCCACGCGTGTTGGCATGGATGCGCCGAGCTTCGCCGGCGCGTTTGTCGCGCTCGGCGCCAAACTCGCCTTTTCCGCTCGCTAGCGGGGCACCCGCCGCTCGCGGACACCGCCCCACATCTCGCTCCCACAACGATGGAACGTTGTCAGAACTGACGCGATTTTGTACCCGGGGCCCCTGGATACCGCGCGATCTCCGTGGCGATGCTTAGTTGCGCCGATCGGTAGCGCTGGCACGCCCTGTCCTGCTTCCGACTCACACACCGAGGCGTGTGGTCGACCAGAAGGCGGAGGGGGAGGGATTCGAACCCTCGAGGAGCCAAAACGACCCCTAGCGATTTTCGAGACCGCCCACACCATCCCTGTTTGCAGGGACTTTAGTTCTCGTTCGCCAGTATGTTCGCCAGCGAGCAAGACGCCGTGTGCTGCTGGCGTCCCCTGAGTTATAGGCCGCCCGAACCGAGGAGGCCCCTGGCTGTTAACAAGAGAGTCGGTCGTCGACGGTGGCCCGCCGGGTCGGCGGCCGGGGCAGGCCACCGCGTGGATGCAGGGGAGAGCAACTGCCCGCACCGACACGCGTGGCCTCTGCTCCCAGGATTCCGACTAAAGAAAAGCCCGTGGCGCCGGGTCGTTACCGTTGAAGGTGAGTATGACCAAGGAACCGGTGGCCCTGGCGGCGCTCAGTGACATCTATGAGCATCGCTACGCCCGCTTTCTACGGGTTGCGGAGGCGATCGTCGGTGACGCTGAGGTGGCTCGCGACGTCGTCCAAGAGGCGTTCGTGCGCCTAATCAGGAGCCGCCTGCAGTTCCGTGGCGAGGGCAGTGTCGACGGCTGGGTCTGGCGCACGGTCGTAAACACGGCCCGCAACAAGCGTCGCGATGCTTCAAAGCACGGGGCCGAGGATCCGTCTGTCGAGCCGACCGCGACAAACGGCCACGTGGTCGACGCCGGTGTCCGCGCGCTGCTCGCGACGCTGCCAGAGCGACAGCGTCTGGTGCTCTTCCTTCGCTACTACGCCGATCTGGATTACAGGGCGATCGCAGAGGCGCTCGAGATCCGGCCAGGAACGGTCGGCGCGACGCTCAACCACGCGCATTCCGCGATGAAGCGCTTGCTCAAGGAGGTGCCACAGTGACGGACCATGACGTGACCGACTACGACCCTCGGGTCGACCAGATCCTAGAGAGGCAAGTACCGCTGCGGCTCGATGCTCAGTCGGATTGGGCCGGAGCGCTCCGCAAAGCAGAAGGCGCGCCAGAATCCGGCCGGAATCACCGCCAGCCCGGCCGACTGGGGGAGTGGGTTGCGGTACGCATGCCAAGCCGACGCCTCCTCGCGCCTGCATTCGTCGTCGCCGTACTCGTCATCGCTGGGGCGGCGGCCGCCGGTCGTTTGTGGAGCGGCCCGTCGCCGGGAGCGGTCGATACGACTCAGGCGACCAGCCTCGTCGAGTACACACTGACCACGGATTACTACCGTTGGAAGGCAGGTGACAGGATCGCGCTCTGGCGCCTGCCGCAGCCCGATGGAAGCACCTGCGTCATGACGGCACTTGCTTCGCCCAAACCCACCGCGCCCGGAACGGACGGCCCAAACCCGTTGAGCGGAGGCGGCTCCTGCGGTAACCCCGGTGGTCAGGGGCCTCCAGGGAAGCCCATGACTCTCCAACTGGCGACGGGACGAGATTCCGGCCTTTACTACAACTGGCTGATCAGCGGCTCTGTTAGCTCAGGCAGTGACATCGCAAGGATGGAAATCCGGTCCGACGACGGATCATCTGTTGCGCTTGCATACAGCCATGGCTGGTTCCTCGGGCAGCTCGAGCTCCCACCGAGTAGTTCCGCGAGTGAGCGGCATCGTGGGTCGTACGTCGTTGTCGGCTACGACAGTCAGGGTAAGGCAATCGAGCGCCGTGATCTGGCGTGGGCGCTCACGGACACCCCCTAGCTCTGACATAGGTGAACGAAGAAGCTCGCCGGCGAGCCTCTCTTTTTGACTCCGAACACGCCGCTCATAATTCCCTTGCGGCTCCGTGCAACCCTGTCCGGAATGGGGCTCTCCCGTGTAGCGCCGTTCTTGCTGTTCGCAGCGATCTCTCTCGCCGGCGCCTCGCCGGCCGCGGCTGCCGTGAGATCGTTCTTCGCCGGCCCGGCTGGCGGGCAGGGCACGCTTCGGGTTGAGAGCGACGGCGCGGACTCGATCACCGTTGCCTGCATCGGCGAGCACGTGCTCGTGAACGGTGCGCCGCCCGACACCGGGCCGCTCGAGTGTCGGGACGCGAACAGGATCGAGGTTGCCGGCGGGCCGGGCGACAACCGGATCGACCTCGGCGCGATCGCCCCAGCGCAGCTTGCGGGCATCTTCCGCGGGGTGGCCGCCTCCGCCTTCGTCGACGGAGGAGCAGGCGACGACGCGATCATCGGGCCGCATGGCGGGCTCGTCGAGATCGTCGGCGGCCCTGGCAGCGACTGGATGGCCGGGAGAGCGATCGACAAGTACGTGTTCGCCACCGCGGAGATGCCGGAGCGCGACACGATCGTGGAGCCGGCTAGCTCGCGATGCGACCGGTCCTACTTCGACTCGAACCAGCCGAACGTCTCCAACTGGACGGTGCCGTGGGATGCGCTCGACTTCCGCGCCCTCGCGCCCGGCGATGCGGTGACGGTCGACGAAGGCGCTCCCGCGGGGATCCTCGCCCTGCACCGCAATCGGATGCTGAGCATTGTGCGAATCGGCCCGGGCACGGCGATCGAGGCGATCGCAGGCGGGGCCGGGACGACCGCATCGCTGACGCCTGCATGGCGATCGGCGGAGCGGGCGACGATTCGCTCGCAGGAAGCGGCGACGGAGATCTGCTCGTCGGCGGGCAAGGTGACGACATCCTCGTTGGAGGCGGGGGGGCCGGACACACTTGTCGGCGGTCCCGGAGCAGACGAGATCGGAGGCGGAAGGCAGGCCGACGCGCTCGCAGGCGGCTCCGGAGACGACATTCTCCGAGGCGGATCCGGGGGTGACGTGTATCTCTTCAGCTCGTACGACGGAAGGCAGGCGGATGCGGTCGAGGAGGCCGCCGGCGCCGGCGTCGACGTCCTCTCGTTCGATCTCGAGGCCGATGCGCCCGTAGCTGTCGACCTCTCGCAGCCGGAGGTCGTCGCGCGAGCGCGCGAGCAAGAGGTTCGCATGGAGCGAGGAACTGCGCGCTTCCTCGAAGGCGTGATCGGGGGTAAGGGCAGCGACCGCTTGGCGGGCAACAAGAGGCGGAACCATTTCTGGGGCGGCGGCGGAACCGATCTCGTTGCCGGCCGCCACGGGGACGACGTCTACCACGGCGACTGGGCCGGCTCCATGCCCTACGAGGCCTACGACTGGGGCGAGGTGTGGATCGGTCCCTTCGATCGAGGCGTGCAGCCGGGCCGCTCGGTCTGGCTCGCTCAAGAGACGAGGCGCTCGGTCCTTCGCATCCTCGAGTCAGCAGGGGGCGGATTCGACACCGTCGACCTCGCTGACCGGCGCGAGGGCCAGGCGGAGGGAGTGCGCATCGATCTCTCCGGGGCGAGCCGGATCCTCAGGGCGGCAAGGATCGGCGTGCTCGCGGCCCGGCCCGGGGGCGCCCGCCACCTCGAGGGCATCCGAGGCACGGCGGGGGCGGACGTCCTTGTCGGAAACGCGGCGGACAACGTCATGGAAGGACGGTGGGGTCGCGACCGTCTCATCGGCGGGCCAGGTTGGGATGTCTGCCTGACCGCCCATGACGGCGACCGCCTGCGCAGCTGCGAGCGCGTCCGTCGCGCGAACCCAGATCGCTGACGGTCTACGGAAGCCCGAGACGCGGCCGTGACAGGCGAGAAGCCGACCGTGACATTGAGTTCGGGAATATCCCCTGACTGTTCTGCCCATCGGACCTCAGTAACACAGACCGATAGGTCAGAACGGAGAAAGACTTCGGATCCTCGCGCCGGTTGGTGGTGTATATGTCCTTAGATGCGCGCGCTCCGACTAGCCGCGGTCGCGCTGGGCGCCACGCTCGCGGCGGCGACTGCGACCGAGCACGCTCGATCAGCCCTTTTCTTCGTCTTCAGCCCGACGGCTGCGAAGCCAGGAGAGAGCATCGCGATCCGAACCCCGCAAACGCCGTGGAGTTTCGACGTGCGGGTTGAAGGTGCGAGGCCCCTCCAGCGTCCGATCCCGCTCTACCTCGTCTCCAACGCAATCGCCAAGGACGTGTCGTCGCCCGACGACCCGCGCCTGCACGACATCGGCTCCATCTTGCTCGACCGGAACGGGCGCGGCGTCCTTCGCTTCACCGTGCCCGCTCTTAGGTCGGGCCGCTACGCAGTCGCGGGTGTCTGTATTCAATGCGCGCCATACAGCCGAGGGAGCACGTTCTTCGTCCTCCCCGTTGACGAGCGAAACGTCGCGCGCAAGTGGCGTCCGGTGATGCTGCTCCGAGTCGAGGCCGCGCCAGCGGCCGCGCTCACCAAGGAAGATGGCGAGACGCCTCTCAGTCTTTGGGCCCTTGCCGTGTTCTTCGGTGCTCTTGCCACCGGTCTCGTCGCGTGGGCGCGGCGGCGTTCCGCCACGAGGCGCGTTGTTCGACCTCAGTAGGTGGTAGGGCCAGAACGGCGACATGGGCCGCCGCCGACCCGAGTCTCAGCAACACGCCGGACGCCACCACCACCCCGAGAGTGAGAGTGAGTTCGGGAATGAAGCTCCTATGTCCTGTCAAGCCAGAAGCGGCTCCTGGTTCTGCAGTAGCCGGTAGAGATGACGTGCGAGGTAGCCGCGCGCGACGTGCCACGGCGTCAGCGTGCCAACCGTGCCGAGGACGTCAATGCCGCATGGGCCAGCGTCCGTAAACGTCACCTGAGCGAGGTCGAGCCTCAGCAAGGTGCGAGGACTAATCTCTCTGCGTGGTCCCGCCCGAATGACAACCGCACGCATGCTTGCCGACGTCTTGAACAGGCATCTGGCCTCGCCCCTGCGCGTAGAGATCGTCAGGGCAGAGACGACTCAAGCCACTGGCCAAGTCAACTTGACCGGACTCGCGCACGCAGTGGCGTCGCGGCTGCGGGAGATCGAACAATTGCCGGTAGACCAGCTTCCCCAGGAGTCCATTTGGGATCAGGATGGTCTGCTCTTGGTCTGGCGCGCACGAGCCAGAGCTTCGGCCGAAGTGAGTGAGCCCGTCGTCGTGGAACCGACTGCTTAGGCCTGCTCACGGCAACCCAACGATCCAAACGCCGCGTGGGCCAGCGTCTGGGAATGTTCCCTCGAGGCTCAGCGTGGGCCAACGGGCCTGACGAGATCTCTCCGGCTCCTCAGTAGGCTCCCCGCTCGTGAGGTTCAGCGATCAGGTCGAAAAGATCGAGGAGGGGCTGCTGGCGAGGTTCCGAGAGGCGGAAGCAGTACAGCACGCCGGCGATAAGGGAGAGAGCCGTGAACTCCTCCTCCGCGACTTCCTTGGCGAGCATCTGCCGCGGCGGTATGGCGTAACGAAAGGCGAAGTAGTAACCAAGGCTGGGGATCAGAGTCATTCGGCGGACGTCATCGTCTACGACGCCGTGAACTGCCCGGTGCTCTACACCGGCGCCACGACGGTACTGCTGGTCGAGGGCGTATACGGAATCATCGAGGTCAAGTCGACGATGTCGAAGGCGGAATTCGTTGACGCTGCGAAGAAGATCGAGGCCTTTAAGCGTCTCGCCCCGCGCGACTTATCGGTGATCCAGACGCGCGAATACATGACGCTCCATCGGCCCTCTCGGCCCTTCGGTATCGCCTTTGGGTACTCGCTGGCGGACAACTCTCTGTCATCGCTTGCGGCGAACTTCGACGAGCGGCATCGGGAGGTACACCACGTGGACTTCTTCGTGAACCTCCTCGTCGTCCTCGGGGCCGGGCTTGTGCGCGCTGAAAGCGTCGACCTGTCAGCCGGAGAGAAGCACCTACTCCTCGGAACAGACGAGGTGGTGGACTTCATCCTCGCGCAGGAGCACCTTAAGGAGCAGGGTGAGACGTCGAGCCAGCTGATACGTACTGTCGGGGAGCACCTAGGTCCGAGGACGTTCGGGCGGTTCTTCGTCTACTTGTTGATCATCCTGGAACGCATGCGTCTAGGCGTTGCCGACCTTGGCCAATACCTGGACCCGACGCTGCCGCTGGTCGTCCACCGAGAGTCGTAGTGCCATGGCGAAGATCGATCCTGAAGAAGCATGCCCTTGCGGATCGGGAGAGGTTTTCAAGAATTGCCATGGCCCGCTGGTGCGATCGCGCGAGCCGGTCATCGCGCGGCACGTCGCGCTACAGCTCATACCTAAGCCGATGCCGGGCACCGCGACCGTCTTCGAACACGTCGGCGACGGTACGCGCCTCTTCATCGGGACTGAGACCGATGTGTCTTACGACTGTGGGGAATGCGGAAGCTCGCTGATAGCCGGCGCTCCTATCGAACGGTTCGTCAGCATCGTTATCAAGTGCGGCAAGTGTGAGAGCTTCAACCTCACGGCTGTTGCGAGAGCTTCGCGTGGACGCACCTCCCCTCGGAAGCTTTCTCGGCGAAAGGGGACAGGCCGCCGCCGCAAGGGTGAGCCGAGTCCGTAGGCGGCGACCTGCGGCGGCCGTTCCGACTGGCGCATCAGTGCGAAGCGGCGCGTAGCGGCGCTCTTCACTTGTATTAGCAACGAAACTCGGAGCGGTGAGCGGAGGGGGAGGGATTCGAACCCTCGAGGAGCCTAAGCGACCCCTAGCGATTTTCGAGACCGCCGCATTCGACCGCTCTGCCACCCCTCCGGACGAAGAAGAGTAGCGCAGCCCTTTTCTCGGTTTCCTGACGCGGCGCAAGGCAGCGAAGCCGGCCTCCGCCGGGCCGGAGCGGCCGCCGGCCAGGGAAGCGAGAACGGAGAAGGAGGGATTCGAACCCTCGAAGGAGGAAATGTCCCCCTTAACGCCTTAGCAGGGCGCCGCCTTCAGCCACTCGGCCACTTCTCCAACCGCCCTACAGGATAGCCGGTGGGTCTCCGATTCTCACGGCTTCAGAAAAGCGAACGCCCGCCCTAGGCGCCGACTCGTCGGCGCCGCCTAGGCTGGGCCGGCTTTGCCGGCTCCGCCGTCTTACGCACCATCTAGGTTCGAAAAAACTCCTCGAAGAAAAGCGAACGCCCGCCTCGAAAACGTAGTGGAGCCACAGATTCGATGGGCGGGCGACCGCGAGTGCCGGGGATTGTTGAAGAGGGAGCCGGCGATCACATTCTGGGAAAGCGTGCCCTTGGTCACATGCCCCTGAAGGGTGATTCTCGATACTCCCCTCATGCGCATCGGCAGGCGCGAGGTCAAGATCACGAACCCCGACAAGGTCTTCTTTCCCAGC
>Ga0307278_10000153_pt1 | contig 34184 bp, 37 predicted proteins | sample ER_DNA_117_FD_194482 | JGI IMG/M metagenome (GOLD analysis project Ga0307278, IMG submission 194482) | Bulk soil microbial communities from the East River watershed near Crested Butte, Colorado, United States - ER_DNA_117 | ecosystem: Environmental > Terrestrial > Soil > Floodplain | place... | reverse complement strand
GCCGACGCTGCGGAGGTCATCGATCGCCCGATCAAGAGTGCGTAGAACGTCCTCGCGGCTCGGCCGGCCACGGCCTCTAGGAGACATTTGACCTATCCTCGTACGGGAACATGATCTCGGTCCAAACCTACCAGTTGGACCTGTTCGATTTCCTCATCCGCTTAGTAGGTCAAATTTTCGAGCTGACCCCTGGCCTGAACAAGGCGCACACGAACTAGCCTCGATAGCGAGGGAGACACAGATGCACTCTCTCGAGTGCGCTACTCACGACGAAGCGCCAGGGCGACGATTTCGCAGCGACTCGTCAAGGTCCTCACGGTCGAAGACGTGGGCGGAAGGGGCGAAGCTGACGCCGCATCGAAATGATGCATCTGTGTCTCGTCTTCCATCGGGCGAGCGGCTCCACGTCGTTCGGTTCGAGACTCCGCGCCAACCCTCACCCGCGCAAACGACTGTGCGAGCTCGCCTGGGTGGCAAATCAGGAGACGCTGGACCAATCACCCGGCCAGCTATACGCTCTGTGACTTGACCGAGGACATCCGCAGCACGCCGGAGGAGGCCGCCCGTGGCGACATTCCTGCGCAATTCGTTCAAGTCATAGGCGTCGTCGTCCGGGGCGATACAGCAGTCGTCGCGCAGCTCACGAACGACGTCCCGCCGTACGAGGTTGAGACTGCGTATTGCCATCGGGAAGGCGACGGCTGGGTCGAGGGGTCGAGCGGAAATTCGACTTCGGGTTACCTCCCGACAGGCGAGGGTATCGGCACTGTCGTCGTTTGGGATGAAGTGCCCGCCACCGCCGTCTCAGCGCGGTTCGAATACGCCGGGCATGAGCAGGTCGTCCCCGTCGAAAGGGGTTGCGCGCTCGCCGTATTCGATGACGTCAAGGAGGAAGACGCATTCGTCGGCGGCCCGTCGCTCGTCGCTTGGATTGACGCCGGAGGAGCGGAGGAGGAGCTCCCGCGGTTTGACCCACCTGAGTGGGTCCGCGCAAAGTTCCGGAAGTACCTGGAACGCGAGCCGTAGGCCGCCGGGGGTGCCGGCTGTCGCGTCGACTGTCGCGCCACAGCGGGTCAAGCGTGAAGAGCCTGCAAATAGGCCGCTTCTGTACCGATTTGAAGCGCGTTCCTAAACCGCGTGCGCATGTACGATGCATGCCGGGGGTACTACCAAACGGCCTGCTAATCGGCGCCACCCCGCACGACCTGCCCGACCCCGGTTTCCTCGACGCGCTGGCACCGCCTACTCGGGAGGTTGCCACGGTTGGCCCTGAGCTTCTCCGGTCGGCAGGTCAACTGTGAAGTGCTGGGTGTCCTCTCCGAAGAACCCTTCGACATGAAGCGTGTTGCCCTTGGCACGGATGAGTTTCAAGTCGTCGAGGGCAAGCCGCCGAGACTCCCAAAGCAGTCCGTCTTTCCCGTAGGCGACCAGATTCGTGAAGTCGAAAAACAGCACAACCTCCTCCCCGGGCACCACGAGGAGGTCCGTGATCGGGAAACGCGGGACCTCGCTCGTAACGGTCGGGTCGTCGGCTCGGACCAACACCGCCCTGCCGGCATAAACGACGGCAAACGTCCACTCATCCGGCAGGCCTACGAGGGCACCGGGCACGGCAGGCGGCGCGGCGTATCCCTCCCCGTAGAAGATCCCGATCCACGGCTCGGCCGCGGCCGGTCGGACTTCGAGTATCGGTGCTGCGGTCTGCTCCTGTTGAGGATCGACCGCCTGAGCGCCCGGGAAGGCGAGCACTCGCTTTCCGCCAAGGCGTTCGATCCGCTCGAGCGCGACGACCTCGTAGTTGACAGGGAACTCGAAGATGTCCTCCAGGGGAGGAGGCATGCCGGAAGGATCGCACGGGGCAACAAGGGGGCAATACAAGCCACCGATACCGGCCTAAGGGGGCTGGCCGAGAGGCCACGGAAAGCCCGATTCATGCCGGGGGCATCTCATGACTTCCGCCCCCGTATGAGCGAGAGACCCTAGTCTCCGGCGTCGAGCTGGCCGCGGTAGGGAGCCTCGGCTGACCTGCCGAACGGCGCGTACGCCTCCGTGGGGTTCGGCGTCTCCGTCTCCACGCTCGCACCGTGGCGGCCCGCGATCTCAGAGACGGGGTAGACGATGTCCTGGTTGACGCGCGAGCCGACCGCGAGGATCGCGCACGGCCCGTCGCCCGCGCCTACGAAGACATGGTCGGTCCAGGGCGGGCAGTGAACGAAATCCCACGCCTTCAGCGGGCGCTCCTCGCCTTCGACGAGCAACAGGCACTCGCCCCAGAGGACGAGGAAGTTTTCCTGAGCGCTCTCACGGTGGTAAAGACACCCGGGCTGCCGGGCTCGAGGACGCCGATGTTGATCCCGAGCTCCTTGAACTCCGGCTCGCCCTCGAAAACTACTCCCGAGCCGAACTTCTCGTGCTCGGGGCCAGCGGGCTTCCTTGGCGTTGACGACGAACCAGCCGTCACCTTTGGGGACCAAGCCTGGATCGGTCTGCTCCAGCGGTGCTTCGGGAACCATCTCGACCTCGAAACGTACCGTCTCTCAACCAGGGTCGTCCATACGGAAAACGCCTGTCCTGACGCTCAAGCAATTCGACTGGTGCTTCACGAACGCGCTCAGTCGAGAAGAGTCGGACGCCGTGTATGAGCGGTACTACATTCCGGGCTCGGCGCGTCCGTTCTTCCAAGCGGGCTTCGCCACCTTCAAGAAGCAGCGCCAAGCGCCGACCGCCACCGAATCGAAGGAGTATCCAGGTCGCTGCCACTTCCCGGGCCAGGACGGCTGGGAGGAGGTTGCGGACTTCGTTCTCTCGTGGGCAACCGAGCACTCGAACCGGGCGGTGCCGAGGCCTGCGTGATCGTTGGCAGCTTCGGTCGCGGGGGTTCATCGCTACCGCGCCTATACTCGGGTTCATGTCGATTTATGGCCGAGTGAAGCGCTGGCGCGCTCGCAGGCAAGCAGAGGTCGCGGAGCAGTACGCCAATCTGAGTGCCGAGGAGCGGGCGGAACTCGACCGATTGCGGGAGGAGCACGACCCGCTGGGGGAATTGGCTCAAGCCCGCTCGGGAAGCGCGTGGGGGCGAATGGTCGAGGACGAATTGAAGCCTCCCAGGCGCTAACGGCCGCGTCTTCGTCAAGCGTTGAGCCAGACCCACGGAGGCTCGAAGCGAAACTCTGAGGCGCCGCAGGCCCCCAGAGTTTCGCTTCGATCCATTCGTGACGCTCCCCGACCCCTATGGGTGGCGCCATATAGCCGCCGACTCTCAAGTCAACCAGCAGGCGCGTCGATTCACCTATGCCCCTTTTGGGGGATCCCCTCGCTGCTTCACTTTTCCGGGCAACAGGTCTAGTGTGGAGCGATGACGAGCGACGTGCGGACACCGGCGGTCCGCCGGCCTTCGCCCTCCGCTATTGGGGAGCGAGTACGGCAGCTCCGAATCGCGCGGGGCTTGACGCAGACCAAGCTCGGTCTTGGGCGGTTCTCCAAGGAGTACATCAGCCAGATCGAGCGAGGTCGCGCCCGTCCAGGGCCGGCTGCGCTGGACTGGATTGCCGATCGGCTTGGATCGTCGCGACGGTTCCTCGAGACCGGTCTCTCCTCGTCCGACCATGAGCAGGCGGTCGGCTTGGTCTCACGCGCGGAGGCAGCTGTCGCAGCGCGGGAGTTCGAGGATGCGCTCACATGCTTGGAGCATGCCGGCCCGCTGGCTCAGGAATACGGGCCGGAGCTGGCCCTGCGCGCGCTGTTGACGGACTCAACCGCACGGTCCGAGCTTGGAAGCGTCAAGGAGGCTCTCGCCCTCCTCGAGCGAGCCGGCGATCTCGTGGCGGGTGAGCCCTTCACCGACGTCGACCGCGCGAACGTTCTCTTCCACATCGGTCAATGCCGCTACAAGCTCTCATCAGTCCCGACTGCCATCTCACTCTTCACGCAAGCGCTTGAGCTGATGCGCCATTCCGATCTCGTCGACGATCGTCTGCGTTCGCGGATCTACCGTTGGCGCTCTCGGTGCTACCGGCGCCAGCGCGACTGGGAGGCGGCGCGGGGAGACGTCGAGGCGGCGCTCGAGCTCTCCGAGCGCCTCGACGATCGCGACGCCCTCGCCCACGGTTACTTTCAGGCGTCGATCATCGCGGAACGGAACGGGCAGTGGGTGCTCGCCCGCTCGTACGCGGAGCGAGCCAAGACGCTCTACGAGGAGCAAGACGACCGCATCAACGTGGGGAGGCTTCTGAACAACCTCGGAGGTCTGACCTTCCTGCTCGGGGACGCCGAGGAGGCCGTCAGTCTGCTGAAGGCGGCGTTCTCAGTCGCGCTGGAAGTCGGAAGCGAGCCGGACGCCGCTCAGGCCGTCTCGTCGCTTGCCCAGGTGCATCTGCGCACCGGCGAGGTCGAGCTCGCCGAGGAGCAAGCGCGGCACGCTCTACGGCTGCTCGAGGGGAGAGTCGACTTTCTCGACGAGCAGGGGAACGTCCAGCTCGTGCTCGGACGCGCCTTGCTCGAGCAGGGGAGACTCGACGAGGCTGAGCAGGCGATCGCCCAGAGCGAAGCCGCCTTTGAGCAGCTTTCCTCATCGAGCCATCGTGCTGCCGCATGGACGGCGCAGGCCGAGCTGAGCATCCGCCGCGGCGACCAAGATCAGGCCCTCAAGCTCTACCGTCGAGCGGCCGAGACCCTGCAGGACTTTCGTTTCTAGAGGATGACGGCGTGATCAGCAAACACCGGCTCTTGATCCTCGTGCTGGTGCTCGCGGCCGCGAGTGCTGCGGCCGCGGCCCCGGAGTCCTCTTCGGCCGAAGACGACGGGCTGGTCGCCGTGTTGGCGCAACCGGCCCCGGACGGCTTTTCGGACGGAGGGGACGGGCTCGTCAGGGTCTTGCTGCAAGCCGCCCCGGACGGCTTTTCGGACGGAGGGGACGGGCTCGTCAGGGTCTTCGCGAAGCCTGCTCCGGACGGCTTTTCGGACGGAGGGGATGGGTTCGTAACGGTCTTGCTGCAGGCCGCCCCCGACGGCTTTTCTGACGGAGGGGACGTGTTCGTAACCGGCCCGGCGGAAGTCGGCCCAGACGGCTTTTCGGACGGAGGCGATGAGCCCGTCAGGGTCTTCGCGAAGCCGGCTCCGAAGGGCTTTTCCGACGGAGGGGACGGGCTGGTCACCGTTTTGGCGAGACCGGCGCCGCTCGTGCCCGCGCCGCCCCTCGGACAATAGAACGAGGCGAGCGCGACCAAGATTCGCGGGGGTATCCTCGAGGGCATGAGTCGAGGCAGGCGTAACCCCGACGCGCCGCACTGCCGAGGCCCCAGCGTGCTTGATCGCGTGCGCTCGCTCCTCCGCCTCGTGCGACACGACGCCGGTTGTGGGGACTGGTTCGAGGAGCTCCCGCCCGACTCGCTCGTCCGTGAGCCTCGTCGGCCACGGCCCGGCGCACCGGCCTCGAGCATCGCCCTCGAGCTACCGACCCGACTTGACCTAGCCGGCCTCCGTCAAGGGCCACGGAAGCGAGCGTACGCCGGTTCCTCGGCGCGGATGAGATACCAGCGTGGAAGCGGCGCGCTGCGGGCCGAGGTGCGAAGACGATTCCGTCGGCGAGCCACGCATTGGGTGAGTCCCCGCCACGCGATGGGTGATGCGCCGCTTGTCCGAACCGTCCGCGTTCATGACGTAGAGCTCACGGTCGCCGCCGGTCACGGACGAATAGACGATCCTCCTCCCGTCCGGCGACCAGGCACCTGTGCCGTCCCCGTTCAGGCCGGCCGGCGGCGTCAGCACCGGGAAGGTCAGTTGCCTCGGCCTCGATCCGTCCGCTCCCATCACCCAGACCAACCAGTTGCCGTCACCACGATGGCTTGAAGCCGCTCGGCCGCCCGGCTGAAGTTCAGCTCCTCGGCGACGGCCAGGAAGTAGCGCAGGTGCCGAAGCTCGATGTGCACGCCCGTCTACGGAAAGGGTACGCCCGTCGTCTTGGAGTCACCAGCCTTCGGGCCCAAGGCAAGGGTGACGGCGTCGTCGAACGACAGCGAGTGACCCTCGGCCCACACAGCCTCAGCGTCGGCGCCGAGCTGCTCGCGCGCGCTGCCGATATAGCGCTCCAGGAGCGCGTCCCAGAACGGCACCTCGATGGTGGCACCGAGCGATTCCCAGAGCGCCACGCCGGCTGCGGCCAGACGGACGCCGCGTGCCCAGTCTCCCTTCCCCGCCGCCGACATGCCGACGCCCTGCACCTCGAAGCTCGTCTCGAGCAGGTCACCGAGCGGCAGCGCAGCCCGCAGGCTCTCCTTGTACCGATCCTCGGCCTCGAGGCAGTCGCCTCGGATCAGCGCGCAATCACCCAGGAAGTGGTGTGCGAAATGCTCGGACCGCAAGTCACCCCGTTCTCGGGAGAGGTCGAGAAGCTGCCTCGACAACGGCTCGGCCCGCTCGACGTCGCCCTCCGCGACGAGGATCTGGCAGACACCAACCAGCGAGCGCATCTCGCCTAGAGCGTCCCCAAGGTGCCGACGCAGTTCGAGGCTCTCCTCGAATCCCTCGAGTGCAGGCACGTTGTCGCCGACCGCGAAGAGGCTCCAGCCGAGTGTGTCGAGGCCCGACGCGAGCTCGGGGACATCACCGAGCTCGCGCCACAGGGCGATGCCTTCGCCGAGCAAGGCGCGACACTCGCCGGCATCACCCTGCCAGCCCGCGAGCCCGCCGGCAGCCATGAGCGCCGTCGCACGGATCGGACCCTTCGCGTTCGAACTGGCAAGTGCGTCGCGCAGTCGTCGTCTTCCTTCGGCGAGGTGGGAGTGAGACATCCAGAACCACCCCAAGGCGCCCGCGAGCTCGAGCTCTCCATCCGCGTCGTGAGTTGCGAGCCAGTCGAGGGCGACGCGAAGGTCATCGTGATCAGATTCGAGCCGCTCCGAGGACTCACTTTCCGCGCCGACGCGCCGCGCGTAGCACTCGGCGGCAAGAGCGCGAAAGGCATTTGCGTGACGCCGCCGCAACTCGTCGGCCTGCCCTGAGGCCTCGAGCTGCTCGACCGCGTACTCACGAATAGTCTCGAGCATCAGGAAACGGTCGCCGGCGATCGGTTTCAGCAGGCTGAGATCGACGAGCGAGCCCAGAGAGTCGAGGTTCGCCTCGCAGACCTCCTCGGCGGCTGCCAGTGGAAAGCTCCCAGCGAAAACTGAGAGCCGAGCGTGCAGGGCCTTTGACTCCGGGTCGAGCAGGTCGTGACTCCACTCGATCGTTGCCCGCAGGGTTCGCTGGTGCTCGGGGGCGTCCCGGGCGCCGCCGGTGAGAAGGGGCAGGGCGTGATCGAGGCGCTCCAGGAGCAGCTCCGGGCTCAGGAGCTTCGTTCGCGCGGCGGCGAGCTCGATCGCGAGCGGCAACCCGTCGAGCTGGCGACAGATGGACTCGATCGTCGGACTCGGCGCAAGGGATCTGCCAACTCCACGCGCCCGTTCGACGAACAGTGTCGTCGCATCGGCCGGGGGCAAGGGCTCGAGCGCATATTCCTGCTCACCCGAGATCCGCAGGGGCGCCCGGCTCGTCACGAGGACGCGGAGCCCGTCGGAGGCCGCGAGGAGCGGCGTGAGATCCGTGGCGGCCGCAGCCAAATGCTCGAAGTTGTCGAGCAGCAGCACCAGCGCCTTGCCCCGGAGATAGCCGAGCAGGTCGTCCCGGGCCGGAAGCGTCCCAGCAATCTCCGTGAGGACGAGCCCGGGATCCGTAAGGCTGGCGAGAGGTACCCAGAAGACGCCGTCTGCGACCGTGCCGACCAGCTCGGCTGCCACCTGAAGGGCGAGGCGGGTCTTCCCCGTCCCCCCAGGCCCTGTGATCGTCACCAGGCGCGTTCCGCCTGCGAGCAGGGCGAGGACGTCGGCGATCTCTTGCTCCCTGCCGAGGATCGGGCTTGCGGCGAGTGGGAGGTTCGTGGCATCAAGCGTCCTCAGGGGAGGAAACTGGCCCTCCCCCACCTGGTAGAGCCGCTCAGCCTCGGTGAGATCCTTGAGCCGGTGCTCGCCGAGGTCGCTCAATGCGACGTCGGCTGCCACGAGATCGCGCGTCGTCTGGGAAAGCAGAACCTGTCCTCCGTGAGCAGCGGCGGCGATGCGCGCCGCCCGGTGAACATCGATCCCGACGTAACCCTCATCGGTGACCAGAGGCTCGCCCGTGTGGATTCCGATTCGCACCCGCAACGGGCCGTCGCCAAGCGCGCTCTGCCCCTCGGTCGCGGCTTCGACGGCGTCGGTCGCACGCCTGAAGGCGTAAAAGAATGCGTCTCCCTGCGTGTCGACTTCGGCGCCTCCGCGTCTGGCGAACTCCGAACGAAGAATCCGTCGATGGTCCGCGAGCACGCCGGCGTACGCGTCGCCGAGCTCGTTGAGGAGTGTCGTCGAGCCTTCGACGTCCGTGAAGAGGAGCGTGACTGTGCCCGCCGGCAACGTGTGCACCGCGGGATGATCGAACGTGGCGTCGAAAACGTCTAGTGCTGAGTCGGCGCCCCCAAGCGTGTTGCGGCTGGGATGACTTCGTAGAGCCGGACCGGGCGATCGAAATCGCGGAGGTTCCGCTCGCCCAGATCTCGCACGCTGAGCCCGCCGAGATCATTCGGATCGAGGAGGCTCTGCGTAGCCTGCGAGAGCAGCACCTGTCCGCCTGAAGCGGCGTCGCAAACCCGCAAGGCGCGGGATAGCGCAACGCCGATGTAGCGAGACTCGGTCCGCTGCACCTCGCCGGTGTGAAGCCCGATCCGCACTGCCGGCTCTCCGTCTTCGGGCCAATCACCTGACCCCAACGCCTGCTGAGCGTCGACTGCAGCGCGGACGGCATCCTTCGGCCGGCGGAAGGCGACAAGGAAGGCATCGCCGACAACATCGACCACGTGACCCAGCTTCGAGAACTCGTTGCGAAGCAACCGATCGTGCTCGTCCAGGACCGCGCCGGAGAACTCGCTCCCCTTTTGGACGAGGGCGCTGAGACCGACCATGTCCGTCGCCACGAAGGTGACGGTTCCAGTCGGGATCTCGCTCCGCCGCGCCGCCTCGGTCACGGTCTTGAGCGGAGGAAAATCTTCGGCCAGCCCATCCGCGAGGACCTGATAGATCCGTTCCGGTCGCTCGAGATCCTTCAGGAGGTGCTCGCCGAGGTCGCGCACTGCGACGCCGGGAATCTCGTCCTCGTCGACGAGGCCGGCAGTGGAGCGCGAAAGCAGGACCTGCCCGCCATGACCAACTGCGCAGAGCCGGGCAGCGCGGTGGACCCCGAGCCCGAAATAACGGTTGCCGACGATCTGAGGCTCAGCCGTATGGAGACCCATCCGCACCCGCACCTCGACTCTGCCCGGCCAGTCGTGATCAGCGTGCGCGTTCTGCGCCGCAATCGCCGCCGCGACCGCATCCTTGGCTCGAGGGAAGACTGCGAAGAACGCCTCGCCCTGCGTGTCCATCTCACGGCCGGCATGGTGCTCGAGAGCAGTGCGCATGAGCCGGTGATGCTCGGCCAGCAGCTCGCCGTATTCCTGTCGAAGTTGCTTGAGCAGCCGCGTCGAGCCCTCCACGTCCGTGAAGAGCAGCGTCACCGTTCCGCTCGGAACCTCGACCATCGTTCCTCCCAGGGAGGAGTATCGCGCAGCATGGGCCGACTCAATTCTTGGGAGGACCCGGGGTCATCCGGGCCCTCCCAGTCGGTTGTCTTGGAGCTCGTGGTTAGCGTCCGGATCCGCGCTCGCCGCGAGAACCGCTATCTAGGGCGGATCCACAACCTGCCGCCTTGTAGCCCGGCAGAGTTGCGTTCGCGACCTTCTCCTTGAGCGCGGCTGCTTCCTCCGCGGTCAGATCGCCGTTTGCAACCGCCCGGTCGATCTTCGTCAGGAGCAGCGTCTTGCGCGCGGCGCGGAAGGCGCTGTTCAGCTTCGCTGTGGAGACGTCGAGGTTCGCGGCGACCGTCACCGTCCGGCTCAGGCGATAGGCGATGCGGAGGTTGTCGTTCGCCTCGGCCTTGAGGTCGTCGGCCTCGTCGGCGCTGATGTCCTCATCCTCGACGGCCTGGTCGACGGTCGAGATCGCGGACTCGACGATCGCCTGTTTTAGCTCGACGCGTGTGACGCCGAGCTCCTTCGCCGATTGTGTCACCAGCGAGCTGATAGCGATGCCGCGGGCACCGAGGCCGTGGCCTGGGCCACCGTGAGCGCTCGCCGCCACCACGCCGACCGTCAGCAGACCGGCGAGCAAGAGGACGGCGAGCAAGGGCACTTTCCTGAAGCTCCTCATCGGAGCCTCCTCTCGTTGGGGGTCGCCGCCATCGAACGCCCCCGCCTTAAGAAAGGCCTGAGAAATCCGCCGCTTTCACAAACTCCTTACGAGCGGCGGGCCCTACCGAGCCTGAGTGCTTTCCTCCGGCGCGTAGAGATCGCCGCCATCACTGTCGCCCGGACCGGGGCACGGGGTGGACGAGACGTACTCGTCCGGCTGCGGCCGCACCCAGGAAGACACGTCCTCCGCGAGCCGGACTGGGCCCGCAAGGAGCTCTTTCCAGGCCGCTGCGGCCCAGAGGCCCAAGCGCTTGCCGAGCCTGTCCACGGCCTCCGCCGAGTCGGCCTCGAAGACGAGGATCGCCTCACGGTCGGTGAGGAACACGTGGTAGCGCTCGAGGCTGACCTGCTCCGGGTCGAAGGGCGGCCGCTGCTCGATCAGGGCCGCTGCTCGATCGTGTGTTCCTTCTTTCAGCGGCAGCACGACGACAAGGCGGCTCAGGGTCTTCTCTTCTCTCCTGCGTCGAGCCCGGCGAAGATCCTCGGGAGACTGCGCGAGCCGAAGGGGATTACTGCTGAGGCTCTGGAGGCTTTGGAAACATCGCGGCCTCGGCCGCAGCCGCTTCCGCACTGCGCGCGGCGGCGGCTGCGTGCTTCTTCTGCAGCTTCAGTTCACGCTTCTCCCTGACCGCCTGCTCACGATTTCTCTTCGCCATTGTCTGTTGTCGCTTGGAAGTCGAAGCCATCGAGACGTCCTTTCTGTCGGGTTCGTCTACTACACCGTACGTGGTCCGACCCCCGTTCCGTGCGTTTTGGAGGGCTGCTGCTACTGTGAGAGCACGGTTCGGCAATTGCGCCGACCGGTGAGATGAGCTTCTCGTTCCTCCTTCGGGTGTTTCGAGGTCGGCAAGTCTCGAACCCGTAGAGGAGTCGAACAACATGTCCAAGCAGTCCTTCCGCGAGCTCGGCGTCTCGCCGCCCATCATTGGCGAACTCGCCGCTCGCTCGATCGATCAGCCCTTCCGGATCCAGGAGCTCGTGCTCCCGGACGCGCTCGCAGGGGTCGACATCCTCGCGCGCTCGCCCACCGGTTCGGGCAAGACGCTCGCCTTCGCAGTCCCGATCGTCGAACGCACGATGCCCGGCGATGCCTGTCCTTCAGCGCTCGTGCTGGTTCCGACGCGGGAGCTCGCGGCTCAGGTGACCGCGGACCTCCTGCCGCTGGCGAAAATCAAGGGTCTCCGCGTCGTAGCCGCTTACGGCGGTCTGCCGCTCCAGGCCCAAGCCAAGCGCGTCAAGGGCGCCCAGATCCTCGTGGCCACGCCGGGACGCCTCCAGGACCTCGCGGAGCGCCGGCTCGTCGATCTCACACGCGTCCAGACCTTCGTCCTGGACGAGGCTGACCGCATGCTCGACATGGGCTTCAAGCCCCAGGTCGACCGGATCGTCCGCCAACTGCCTCGAAACCGCCAGACGATGTTCTTCTCGGCGACGCTCGACGGCGAGGCCGGGGAGCTCGCCCGCGCCTACACGAACAGCCCGTCGCGCTTCGAAGCCGACGCGTCCCCCGAGGAGCCGAGCGACATCGAGCACCGCTTCGTATCCGTGTCCCTGGACTCGAAGGTCGAGACTCTCGTCGAGCACATCAGCTCCTCCCCGTCCACCCTCGTCTTCGTCCGCACGAAGCGAGGCGCCGACCGGCTCGTCCAGAAGCTTGCCCGGCACGGTGTCCGCGCGGCTGCGATGCACGGGGACATGTCACAGAAGGCGCGTCAGCGGGCGCTCGCGGAGTTCGAGACCGGCAAGGTGGCGACGCTGGTCGCTACCGACGTCGCCGCCCGCGGCCTTGATCTCGACGACGTTACTCACGTGGTCAACTTCGACCCCCCGGAAGAGGACAAGGGATACGTGCATCGGACCGGGCGCACGGGTCGGGCGGGCCGCAGCGGCACGGCGATCACGTTCGTCCTCCCGGAGCAACAGGCCGAGACGAGCCGTGTCGCACGCAGGCTCGGCCACCGCGAGCAGTTCGAGGAAGCAGGATTGCGCTCCGCGCGACCCAAGCTCCTCTACACGAGCCGCCGCGGCCGCCGCTCGAAGTGGTAACCCTAAAAGGCGCCGCTTACGGCGCCGACAATCAGGACGCGCGGGTTCCCCGCGCGTCCGTCTGAACTGACCGGTCGATCCAAGTCGAGCTCAGTGCGAAACCGCTTCTAGGAGTGTCCGCGGCCGCCGCTGTGGTGGCGGCGGGCGCGGCGAGTAGGTGCCTCCTCGACCAAGGCACTGTCCTCGGCTTTGCGAGTGCCGTTGTCCTCGTTCACGCGAAAGGTGACGGCGAGCCCGGCACAGCGCCCTTTCGGGCGAATCCCGTCGGCGAAGCCCGTGCCGTGCACGTAGAGACGTTCGCCTTCCTCCGTCGAGATGAAGCCGTAGTCCTTCATCTCGTTGAACCAGATCATCGTTCCCTGCATCATTGTTTCCTGCATTTGGACCGCTTTCGTCGGGGGCGCGCGCACACCAACGGTATCACCCTTCTTCATCGACCTTTACGCGCGCGAGCGTGAACGCGACGAGCGCGACGAGCATCCACGCGGTCAGATAGAGGAACGCGGCGCGCGGAGAGACGAGCGTCCAGAGCGCGCCCGCGGTCACCGAGGCGCCGAGATTGCCGAAACTCTGGATCGCCGCCAGGATCCCGAACGCAGATCCCCTGACCTCCGGCGGGGCGAGCGCCGCAACAGCCGCCTGCTCCGCGGTCTCGACGAGCCCCTTGCCCACTCCCGCGAGTAGGAAGAGCACGGCCAGCAGCACGATCGTGCCTCCCACGAGCGCGAAGCCGGCATATGCAACGAGAAAGCACCCGACACCGAGGGAGAGCACGAGGACCCCGCCCCGCCGATCGTGCAGGCCTCCGGCCGGAAGACTGGCAACCGAGGCGGCCAAGTTGTAGCCCGCGTACAGCGCGAGCCCGAGCTTCACCGCCGCGCCGTGACCGTGCGCGGGAGCGAGGAGATCGGTTGCTCTCAGGATGAGCAGCGTCGCCGCCGCGTTGCCGACCTCGAAGGCCGAAACGCCCCAGAGGAGGCGGCCAAGGCGTCCCTGAAGCACCGGCCGCACTCGCAGGCGAAGCGGCCTGTGCTCGCGCTCCTCGAGCCTCGGCGCGGCCCGGATCGCGATCACGACGGCCATGGCCGCGAGGAGGCCGGGAATCACGGACAGCAGGATCGCCGTCCGGACGCCGGTCGCGGCGACGAGACCGAGGGCGAGCAGAGGCCCCCCGATGGCGCCGAGATTGTCCATCGCGCGCTCGAATCCGTAGGCCCGCCCGTAGGCCGAGGGCGAGACGGCGTCCGCGAGCAGGGCGCTGCGTGCCGGGCCACGCAAGCCCCGCGCGATCCAGCCGCCGACCCGAAGAGCGCCGGCCTGCCACACAGAGGTCGCCGCGCCGATGAGCGCCGTGAGCACGGCCGTCGCCGTGTAGCCGCCGACCGCAGTCGCCCGCCGGCGCTCGGGATCGTCCGCGAGCGCACCGCCGGCGAGCCGCGCCACTCCACCCAGGCCGTCGGCGAGGCCTTCGATAATGCCGAGCGCGGCAGCCGGCGCTCTCAGGGTCGACGTGAGGAACGAGGGCAGGAGAGACGTCGGCACCTCGTAGCCGAGATCCGCCAGCAAGCTGGCGCCGCCGATGGCGGCCACGCCGCGGTTGAGCCAGGCGGGCCGGGTAATCACCAAGCGTGACTAGCCGCGAGTGTTTTAGGAGGGTTTGGCGGAACGTTGCTCGTCGCCGGGGTGCGATGGTCGTTCCGAGGCAAGGACGCAGGGAGCCTCAAGGCTGTTCAGCCTTGGGGCGACTGAGGACGCGGCCTCGGGGCGAGCAGCGCGGCCCGGCGGCTCAGCGCACGTTTCGTCAAACCCTCCTAGCTGGCCGCTGCTGTGCGAAGCGCCGGCGTACAGGTCGAGCGGCCGCGCTTCTCGAGGTACTGCTGGTGGTAGTCCTCGGCGATGTAGAACGTCGAGGCGGGCTCGACCTGCGTGACGACGGGCTTCGCTTGGCGGGTCTGCTCCTCCGCCTTCGAGCGCAGGGCAACCTCGCGCTGCTCGTCGTCCTCGAAGAAGATCACCGAGCGGTACTGGTCACCGATGTCCCAGCCCTGGCGGTTGAGCTGCGTCGAGTCGTGCTTCGCCCAGAAGACCTCGAGCAGCTGCTCGTACGAGATCCGCTCCGGGTCGTACGTGACCTGGACCACTTCCGCGTGGCCCGTCGTGTGCGAGCAGACGTCCTCATAGGTCGGGTTCTCGAGCGTCCCGCCCTCGTAGCCGACCTCGGTCTTCGTGACGCCGTCGAGCTGCCTGAACGCAGCCTCGACGCCCCAGAAGCAGCCTGCTCCGAACGTTGCCTTTGCTTCCATTAGTGCTCCTCCAGTTTGAGTGCGGCCGAGTTGATGCAGTAGCGCTGCCCGGTCGGGTGCGGCCCGTCCGGGAAGACATGGCCGAGATGGCCGCCGCAGTTCGCGCACATGACCTCGGTTCGCACCATGCCGAATGTCGCGTCCGCCTCCTCGTCGATAGCGTCCTCGCTCGCCGGCGCGTAGAAGGCCGGCCAGCCGCAGCCCGAGTCGTACTTCGTCTCCGAGACGAAGAGCTCGGCTCCGCAGCCGGCGCAGTGATAGGTGCCGGGCTCGAAGACGTGGTCGTACTCACCGGTAAAAGGCCGCTCCGTGCCCTTCTCGCGCAGCACGTTGTACTGCTCGGGCGTCAGCTCGGCTCGCCACTCCTGCTCTGTTTTCTTGATCTTTGTCATCGCTACTCAGTCTAGAAAAGACCGGGTTCGTTACAGAGAATTCCGGCGACTCCACCGGCGGCGTCTGCCGCCTACCGCCCGGCGATCGAGCGCACGAAGCGGCATGATGCCGGCCATGAGCCTGATCGTCGTCGGAGTCGACGGTTCGGAGGAGGGCCGTAAGGCCCTGCGCTGGGCGCTCGAGGAGGCTCGCCTGCGCAAAGCCACGCTCCGGGTCGTGCACGCCTGGTTCCCGCTCCCACCGCCGGCGCCAATCGGTCTGACGCCGCCCACGGCCCCGGCCGCGGAGGAGATCGGAATGCTGCGCGAGGCGGCCGAGCAGCTGCTCGCGCACGAGCTCTCCGAAGTGGCCGGAGACGACCCGGGCCTCCCAGTCGAGCCCAAGGCCGTCGAGGACGTCGCTGCGCAGGCGCTGATCAATGAGGCTAAGGACGCCGATCTCGTCGTCGTCGGCTCCCGCGGACACGGAGGCTTCGCCGGGCTGCTGCTTGGCTCCGTGAGTCAGCAGCTCGCGCACCACGCTCCCTGCCCCGTTGTGATCGTCCGTCAGCGCGGGGCCTAGCTAGCTGTCAACAACCGTCAGCTCGGCCATCTCGGGCATGGCCTGCTCGGCCGCCGCCTTAACCCCTTCGCCGAAGGTCGGGAAGACGTGGTGCATCGCCGCCAGGTCTTCGACCGTGGCGTCGAGCCGGAGGGCAAGAGAAAAGCCCTGGACGATGTCGCCTCCGTTCGGCGCGAGCACGTGCAGCCCGAGCACTCGGCGCGAAGTGCGGTCGAAAATGACCTTGTAGAGGCCACGTTTGTGCTCCTTGTACGAGGAGCGCTGAACGTGCTTCAGCTCGTGAATGACAACCCCGAACTCGAGGCCTTGATCACGCGCGTCCTGTTCGGTGAGGCCGACCTCGGCCAGCTCGGGCTCGGTGAAGATCGCCGTCGGGAGGACCGAGTAGTCCGCCGCCGGGGCGTCTGCGCCGAACATGTCGTCGACCGCGATCCGCGCCTGATACTGGGCGATCGGTGTGAACTGGTAACGGCCGGTGACGTCGCCGGCGGCCCAGATGCCCTCCACGGAGGTCCGCAGGTGTTCGTCGACGATGATGCCGGCCCGGTCGTGCTCGATGCCGAGCTCCTCCAGCCGCAGCGCTTCGACGTTCGGAGCCCGGCCGGAAGCCAGCAGCAAGTGGGAGACCCGGAGCTCGCGAGAGCCGTCGCCCTCGCGAGGTGCAATCGTCGCCACGATCTCTTCGCCGTCGCGACGAACACTCTTCACCGTCGAGGAGAGGAAGATCATCTCGATGCCGTCCTCTTCCACGAGCATGGCGTGGAGCTCGTCGGCCAGCTGCCGGTCCGAGCGCGGACAGATGCGATCAGAGCCCTGGACGATATGCACCTGCGTGCCGAACCGAGCGAAGATCTGTGCGAACTCGAGCCCGACGGGCCCGGCCCCGAGGATGAGCAGCGACTCTGGGAGCTCGGTGAGCTCGAGGGCTGAAACGTGGTCGATCCAGTCGACCTCGTCCAGCCCCTCGATCGGCGGAATTGCGGTCCGAGAGCCGCTTGCGATCAGGATCCGGTCGGCCGAAAGCTCCTGGCCCCCGACCCGCACAGTGTTTTTGCCGACGAGCGTGGCCTCGCCTTCATACGTGTCGAACCCCGCAGCGTTGAGGTCCTCGACCCACTTCGGCTGGGGTTTCTTGAGCGCGTCCTTGCGCGCCTTGACGCGGGCCATGTCGACCCGCGCCGGGCCGACCTCGACCCCGAGCTTGCCGGCGATCTTGTTGATGTCGCGCATCAGCTCCGCGACGACGAGATAGGCCTTCGTCGGCTTGCAGGCCACGTTCGGGCAGCTACCGCCCCAGCGGGTACTCTCGATGAGGGCCACCTTGGCCCCGTGCTTCATCATCGCCATGGCCGCGGCGTCGCGGGCCGCCGACCCGGCTCCGAGAACGATCAGGTCATAGCGCTCCATCACCGAACCTCCTCAGCCTCGGGGTCTCTTGGCCATGCCGAACCGTCCCGCGCAGATATTTCCCGTTACAGGTAACGCTTGCCAGCTGAACGGAGTCCGAACGGAGAGAAGATCTTCGATGAGAAGTGTGCCGGAGGGGTACTGGAACCCCTCCGGCACAGTGAGGACTACGGACAGCCTGCCGGCGGCGGCATCGGAATGGTCTGGTTCGGCGTCCCGGTCGGAGTCACGAACGTGACGTAGGCGTCGAAGCCGACGTTCGGCTGGGCAACGGCGCGGTGAACGTGTCCGAAACCAGGATCCATGAACCCGGTTCCTGCCGCGTACCACGTCGTCACGCAACGGTGGTGGTGCGCCCGCTGATACCCGAGTGACCCGCTCACCACGGTGACGATCGCCGGTCCGGGGTGCGTATGCCAGGGCAGCGCCCCGCCCGCATCGACGTGCACGTGCTGGACAAACACATCCGCCCGATGGTGCCTGACCGCTCGCGCCAGCGGATTGATCCTGATCGACGAGACGTGATTGTGTGACGCGAGCAGACCGACCGGAACGGTTGCCGGATCGATCTGGGGCGCGTGCGTCGCGACGGCTCCGCTGACGCCGAACACCATGCCGGCGGCAACCGTCCCCAGAATCCATCGAAGTCGCATGAATCCCCCTTTCTCCCCCGCGGGCCATGAAGGTGCACGCAGAATGGGACCCGCACGTGGGGACGAAGAGATTCATGCCCGATCGGGGCTTACTCAAACCTCGCTGCTAATCGACTTCTCGGGTAGGTCGAGCGCACACGCGGCCTGGATCAGGCCGAGATGCGAGAACGCCTGCGGAAAGTTGCCAAGCAGCTCGCCCGATTTCGGGTCGATCTCCTCCGCGAGCAGGCCTACGTCGTTGCAGAACGAGATGAGCCGTTCGAAGAGCTCACGCGCGCGGTCCGTCTCACCGCTACGCGCCAGGCACTCGACGAGCCAGAACGAACAGATTACGAAGGCACCCTCTTCTCCGGCGAGCCCGTCGGTTCCGTCGGTGAGGTAACGGCAGACGAAGCAGTCGGCCGAGAGCTTGGACTCGATCAGCTCTGCGGTCGCCTTCGCGCGGGGATCGTCGAAGCCGACGAAGCCGACGATGGGCAGCATCAGGTTCGAGGCATCGAGCTTGCCGCCGTCGCCGAACGACTGGAGAAACGCATTCGTCTTCGCGTCGACGCCCTCGCGCTCGACGAGCTCGCGGATCCTGTCGCGCCCGCGCTTCCAACCTTCCAGGTCGCCCGGGCGCCCGTCGGCCTCGGCCAGCTTGAGCAGCCGGTCGAGCGCGACCCAGGCCATCACCTTCGAGAAGACGAAGTGTCGAGGCTCGCCGCGAATCTCCCAGATGCCCCGGTCGGGCTCCTCCCACCGCTCGAGCACGGCGCCGCCGACGCGGCTCAGGAAGTCCCAGAAGATGTCGTCGAACTCGCCGTCGTTCTGCCGGTAGAGCCAGGCGGCGTCGAGCAGCTCCCCGAAGACGTCGAGCTGGAACTGTGCGGCAGCCGCGTTGCCGATGCGCACCGGGCGAGAACCGCGATAGCCCTCGAGGTGGTCGAGCTCGACCTCTGGCAGGAACCGCTCGCCGCCGGCGCCGTACATGATCTGAAGCGCCTTCGCACTACCCGCCGTCGTCCGCTTGAGCCAAGTCATGTAGTCGTGCGCCTCCTCCGAGTAGCCGAGCGCGAAGAGGGCATTCAGGGTCAGGGCGGAGTCACGCAGCCAGGAGTAGCGGTAGTCCCAGTTGCGCTCGCCCCCGATCTCCTCGGGCAGGGACGTCGTGGCCGCGGCGACGATCGCACCGGTCGGAGAGTTCGTCAGCCCTTTGAGCACGAGCGCGCTGCGCACCACCTCGTCGCGGTAGGGGCCTTGGTAACTGCAGCGCTCCGTCCAGGCCTCCCAGTAACCGATGGTTCCCTCCAGCTCGCCGAGGATCCGCTCTCGGGGAAGACGCTCCCGCTCCAACTCTTGGGGCAACTGCCACGTGAGTGCGATCAGGGCGTCGTCCCCCTGCTTCAGGGTGCGCGCAGCGGCACAGGCGGAGGTCTCTGCGGTGCCGATCGGCAACTCGGTCTGGAGGACGAGCGCATCCGGGCCGCCGTAGACGATCGCGAGCCCCTCGTCGATTACTTCCACGCGCGGCTCGATGATGCCGTAGTCGAAGCGAGGCTCGAACTTCGCTTTGACGGCGACTTCACCCGCTTCGCACCGGACGCGTCGGATCAGCCGATGATCCGGATGACCTTCTTCCACGCGCACGACGAGGCAGTCGGTCAGCGTGACGACCCCGTCGGCCGTCTGGAAGCGGGTCTCGACGACGTTCGTGTTCGGGAGATACCGCCTCATGACCTCGTAGTCGTCACGCGGCGCGATGCGGAAAAAGCCGCCCTTGCCCCAGTCGAGCAGCCGGGCGAAGACTGGCCGAGCCTCGAAGCGGTGGAACGCGCACCAGTCGATTGAGCCGTCCTTCGAGACAAGCGCGCCCGAATGGCAGTCCGAAAGCAGGGCGTAGTCCGAGATCGGTGGGTACATCGAGTCGCTCACCTCGCGTCAGTCTCTCGCAAGAAGGGACTCGTTACAGTCGTGGGTGATGGAGCACGCCCTCCAGCTGGAAGAGATGCAGCTCGTCGAAGCCTTGCGGGGCGGCGACGAGCGCGCCTTCGAGCAGCTGATCCGCATGTATCAGACCGCGCTCCTGCGCGTTGTGCAGATGTACGTCTCGAGCCGTGCGGTCGCCGAGGAGGTCGTGCAGGAGACCTGGGTCGCAGTCCTGAACGGCATCGACCGCTTCGAGGGGCGCTCCTCGCTCAAGACCTGGATCTTCCGGATCGCCGCCAACCGGGCGAAGACCCGCGGCGAGCGCGAAGGCCGCATCCTTCCCTTCTCGTCTCTCGGCCCACCGGAGCCGGCCGTCGAAGGCGACCGGTTCGACCACGGCCACTGGGCCTCGCCGCCCACGGATTGGCCCGAGCAGCGGCTACTCGGCCAGGAGACCCAGACGGTGATCGAGAACGCGATCGAAATGCTGCCCGACACGCAGCGCGCGGTGATCACGCTCCGCGACGTGCAGGGCTGGAGCGCAGACGAGGTCCGTAACGCCCTCGAGCTCTCGGAGACCAATCAGAGAGTGCTTCTCCATCGCGCCCGCTCGAAGGTGAGACGCGCGCTCGAGGAGTACCTCGGGGAAAGCCCGTGACCCAGACGACCGAAGAACTCAGCTGTCAGGAGCTCGTTGAGCTCGTGACCGACTACCTCGAGGGCGCGCTTCCGCGGGACGAGCGGGCGCGCTTCGACGCGCATCTCGAGCTGTGCGACGGGTGCAACGGGTACCTGGAGCAGATGCGGGTGACGATCGAGCTTGTGGGCAGGCTCACGCCGAGGGACGTCACCCCAGAGGCCGAGGCGGCTCTGCTCGGCGTTTTCCGCGACTGGAAGAATTGACCCGTCGGCCGTCGTGCGGCTCTTCGTCCTCGCCCGTCACGCTCAGTCGACGCTGAACCTCGAGCAGCGGGTGACCGGCGACCCGGCACTAGATGTGCCACTCACGGAACAAGGCAGCAATGAAGCTCGCCTCCTCGGGATTCAGCTCGCAAATCTGCCGCTCGACGTCTGCATTCACACCCGCTTCCCGCGCACGCGACTCACGGCCGAGATCGTCCTGGCCGGCCGTGAGGTCCCGTTGGAGACCGAGCCCCTCCTCGACGACATCGCGATCGGGGAGCTCGAAGGATCGACGCTCGTCGAGTACCGCTCCTGGAAGGCGGAGCACGCGCGAACCGACGCCTTTCCCGGAGGAGAGAGCCTCGACGCCGCGGCCCACCGCTATGCCCTCGCTTACCGTCGCCTGCTGGAGTCGGAGCACTCGTCGGTGCTCGTCGTCTGCCACGAGGTTTCCATTCGGTATGCGCTCAACGGCGCTGCAAGCTCTGACTCGCTCGAGGGCCCCGTCCACCAGATCCCGAACGCCGTGCCCTTTTGCTTCGATGAAGACGCACTCGAACGAGCGGCGGCTGGGATCGAACGACTCCGGCAGCACTGACGCACCGGGCTGAGCGCAGGTAACCGCCTCGCGCGGCATCTATTGGGACGAGCCGGGTGGCCCAGGGTTCGTGTCGGTGAGCGCAAGTGCGGCCTTGCGAGCGCCGGCAACGCCGCGTGGCTCACCCGGCTCTAACATCGAGGCGATGCGCTTCGTGGCCGTCGCGCTTTCTGCCGTTCTGCTCCCCGGCCTGGCCGCGGGTGCCGGCGGGAAGTGGGGTCGAGCCGCGCCCCTGCCCGTCCCGCGCGGGGAAGTGGCGGCTGCTCTTGCGGCCGGGCAGATCTACGTCGTCGGCGGCTTCAGCGCCAGCGGGCAGAACTCGCCGCGGGTCGACGCGTACTCGCCGGCCGGAAACAGGTGGCGCGAGGTGCCCGACCTCCCGCTCCCCGTCGACCACGCGATGGCCTCGGGCTACCGGGGCAAGCTCTACGTCGTCGGCGGTTACGGACCCGGGCGTTCCCGCCTAACCACCTTGTTCGCCTTGTCGGGCGGCTCTTGGACGAGGCTGGCGCCGATGCCCGAGCAGCGCGCGGCGGGCGGAGCGGCGGTCGTGAACGGGAAGCTCTACGTCGTCGGCGGCGTGGCCTCGTCGACGATCGACAGGTCGAGCCAAACGGGCCGCTTGGCGAGGTCGACTTTCGTCTACGACATCGCACGCAACCGCTGGTCCACGCGTGTCGGGCCGACCCCGCGTGAGCACCTCGGCGTGACGGCGCTCGGTGGGCGGATCTATGCCGTCGGCGGCCGCACCGCTGGTTTCGACACCAATCTCGCACTCGTCGAGGTCTACAACCCGCAGACCCGAAAGTGGAAGCGGCTACCGCGGCTCCCCGGAAAGCGCGGCGGGACTGGGGTTGCAGGTGTGGGCCGGTGGCTCGTGTCCGTCGGCGGAGAGGCGGCGCCGGGGACGATTCGCGCCGTCTACGGGCTCGACCTCACGCGCCGCCGTTGGATCAAGCTCCCGAACCTCCCGACGCCCCGGCACGGGCTCGGGGTCGTCGCGGTAGGCCACCGGGTGTATGTGATCGGCGGCGGAACGACGCCGGGTCTCTCGGTCAGCTCGGCGAACGAGTTCCTGACGATTCGATAGGCAGCCCGTTCGCGACGACGCGGCGCCCGCCTGACTGGTAGACGACGTCAACGCTGTCGTTCTGTCGGTACGTGCCCGCGACACCGAGGAAGAGCGAGAGCCACCGCCAAAAGCCGAGCCTCCCTTCGCGGGCGAGCGAGCGGTCGAAGGCGAGTGTCCCGCCCTCGACGACGAAGTCGTTGCCGGGCTGCTGCCGAACGCCGTTCACATAGACCTCGAACGGCTCCGTCACCCCGTTGGGGAGGGTTACCCGAGCGTGCTCAGGCATGCCACAGGCGTCTCAATGTAGCCCCCTCCAAGGCACCTCCATAGAATGCCACCGCCCGTGCGCCGGAAGCTCCTCGTCTCCACGTGGATTTTCTCGGTGCTGGCGCTCGTCCTCGCGGGGAGCGCCGTCGCCGGCAACGGCGGCATCGCCCCTCCGGCACGCTCGCCGAACGCGGAGGGGATCAGGGACCTGCACTGGCTTCTGCTCTCGGTCACGGGGGTCATCTTCGTGCTTGTCGAGGGCGCGCTGCTCCTGTTCGTCTTCCGCTTCAGAAGCCGCGGCCGCAGGCGTGACGTGGAGGGACCCCAGATCCGCGGGCACCAACGGCTCGAGCTGATCTGGACGGCGATCCCCGTCCTCATCCTCGCCGGGATCATCAGCGTCGTCTTCTACAAGTTGGGCAACATCAAGGACGTGCCCGCGGCCGGGGCGGCAGGCTCGAAGATGACCGTGAAGGTCGAAGGGCGCCAGTTCTACTGGCGCTACATCTATCCGAACGGAGCGGTTTCGGTGAACGAGCTCCGCGTGCCCGCCGAGAGGCCGATCGAGCTCGAGATCACTGCGCCGGCCAACGACGTCGCACACAGCTGGTGGGTGCCGGCACTCGCGGGCAAGACCGACGCGATCCCGGGCAAGACGAACCGGACCTGGTTCGAGGCGAAGCAGCCCGGCACGTACAAAGGGCAGTGCGCCGAGTTCTGCGGCGTCCAGCACGCCCTCATGGTCGCGAGCGTGCGAGCCGTGCCGGAGCCCGAGTACGAGCGGTGGGTCTCCGCCCAGCTGACGACAGGTGCTGACCTGGGGAAGCAAACATTCGAGGGCGCCTGCGGTCCCTGCCACGGGCCCACAGGCAAGGGGCTGATCGGCCCGCCGCTGCAGGGGAACGCAACCCTGACGCAGCGTGATCAGCTCTTCCGGCTGCTCCGGAACGGCAAGAACGCGATGCCGCCGGTCGGCCGGGGCTGGGACGAGCGGCAGCTGAAGGCCCTCGCCGCGTATGTGCAGAAGGAATTTGCCGGTGGCGGTTAGGGCAGAGACTCCCGTCTACCCGCTTCCCTGGTACCGCGGACGGGTCGCGAGCTGGATCACGACCGTCGACCACAAGCGGATCGGGATCCTCTACCTCGTCACCTGCCTCGTCTTCTTCGGCGCCGGCGGCGTTTTGGCGCTGCTCATGCGCGCCCAGCTGGCGCAGCCGAACGAGCACTTCCTCACGCGCGACTCCTACAGCGAGGTCTTCACGCTGCACGGGACGGCGATGGTCTTCCTCGTCGTCGTTCCGATCCTCGCCGGCTTCGGGAACTTCCTCGTCCCGCTGATGATCGGCGCGCGCGACGTCGCCTTCCCGCGCCTGAACGCGCTCTCCTACTGGCTCTTCCTCTTCGGCGGGCTCACGCTCTTCTCCAGCTTCTTCGCGGCCGGCGGTGCGCCCAAGACCGGCTGGACGATCTACGCGCCACTCTCCGAGCGGCTTGGAGGCGACGGCGTCGACTTCCTCATCCTCTCCCTCCACATCCTCTCGATCTCCTCGCTCCTCGGCGCGATCAACTTCGTCGTCACCATCCACCGGATGCGCGCGCCGGGGATGACATGGATGCGGGTGCCGCTCTTCGTGTGGTCGATCGAGGTCTACGCCGCGCTGCTGATCGTCGTCCTGCCGGCGCTCTCGGCCGGACTGACGCTCCTGCTCCTCGACCGCCAGGTCGGCACGCACTTCTTCGACCCCGCCGGCGGCGGCAACGCCGTGCTCTGGCAGCACGTCTTCTGGTTCTTCGGGCACCCCGAGGTCTACGTGATGATCCTGCCCGTGATGGGGATCATCTCGGAGGTGATCCCGGTCTTCTCACGCAAGCCGATCTTCGGCTACACCGCGATCGTATTCTCGACGGTCGCGATCGGCTTCTATTCGCTGCTCGTCTGGGCGCACCACATGTTCACGGTCGGGCTCTCCACGCCGCTACTGGGCTTCTTCATGATCTCGTCGATGATCATCGCCGTCCCGACCGGCGTGAAGATCCTCAACTGGCTGGCGACGACCTGGCGCGGCAACCTCATCTTCGACACGCCGATGCTCTTCGCGCTCGGCTTCATCGCGCTCTTCACGATCGGCGGGCTGTCGGGGATCTTCCTCGCCACGTTCCCCTTCGACTGGCAGGCTCAGGACTCGTACTTCGTCGTCGCGCACCTGCACTACGTGCTCTTCGGCGGCTCGATGTTCGGGATCTTCGCGGGGCTCTACTACTGGTGGCCCAAGATCTTCGGACGCTTGCTGGACGAGAAGCTCGGGAAGTGGCACTTCTGGCTGCTCTTCATCGGCTTCAACCTCGCGTTCTTCCCGCAGCACATGCTCGGGCTGCTCGGCATGCCGCGCCGCATCTACACGTATGACCAGGGCGGCGCCTGGGAGGTCTACAATACGATCTCGACCGTCGGCTCCTTCGTGATGACAGCGGGCATGCTCGTCTTCGTCGGCAACGTACTCTGGACGCGCAAGCGGGCGGGCGTGCGGGCCGGGAACGACCCCTGGCTCGGCGACACGCTCGAGTGGTACACGACCTCGCCGCCTCCTCCGCACAATTTCGACAAGGTTCCCTACGTGACGAGCGCACGACCTCTGCGAGACCTGCGCCGCCGGATCTGGGAGCGGCGCACATGAGGAGGGACAGTCCCCAAGTAGGAAGGCGACCCGGCCCCTGGTTGCGATTGACCGCGCTTGGCGGCGCCGCTGCCACGCTGCTCGCGGTCGTCTCCGGCTCCGCGGAGCTCGGCGCCGGCCACCGCGTGCTGGCCGCGCTCGCACTGCCTCCGCTCGCGGCCGTCGCCGCGGCCGCCTGGGTCGCGTACCGCCGATTGCTCGTGCCGGCCGTGGCGGCACTCGTCCTCTTCGGCCTCGCCGCCGCCGTGACCGCGCCCGGCCTCCACCTCACCCTCGCCGCGCTCGCCTTCTCGGCATCCGTCGTCGTCGCGGCGCTGACCTTCCGAGGCGAGGGTATGCCCGCAGGCGCTCTGCGCGACTACGTGACGCTGACGAAACCGCGCATCATGACCTTGCTCCTCCTCACCGGCTTCTGCGGGATGGTCGTGGGCGCGCGGGGATTGCCACAGCTGTGGCTGATCCCGGCGACGATGGGCGGGCTTGCGCTTGCCTGCGGCGGTGCGAGCGCGCTCAACCACGTCCTCGACGCCGACATCGACCGGCTGATGGGCAAACGCACGCGGTCGCGCCCAGTCGCGGCGGGGCGCATTCCGGCGCCCTATGCGCTCGAGTTCGGGCTCGCACTCTCGGCGCTTTCGTTCGTCCTCCTCGCCGGCGTCGTCAACCCCCTGACCGCCCATCTCGCCCTCGTCGGCAACCTCTTCTACGTCCTCGTGTACACGCGGCTGCTGAAGCGCTCGACCCCGCAGAACATCGTCATCGGCGGTGCTGCGGGCGCGGTGCCCCCGCTCGTCGGTTGGGCGGCGGCAACCGGCAACCTGACGCTCCCCGCGCTCGTCCTCTTCGCCGTCGTCTTCCTCTGGACGCCGCCGCATTTCTGGGCGCTCGCGCTGCTCATCAAGCGTGACTACGCAGCCGCCGGCGTGCCGATGCTGCCTGTCGTGCGTGGCGAGGACGAGACCGCGCGCCAGATCGTGCTCTACACCGCGGCGCTCGTCGCCTTCACGCTCGCGCCCGCTCTCTGGGGGATGTTCGGCGTTCTCTATCTCGTCGCCGCCGCCGCCCTTGGGGCCGGCTTCCTCTGGCTCGCGTGGCAGCTCCGTCGCGAGCGGACGCCTGCTCGCGCGAAGGTGCTCTTCCACTACTCCCTGGCGTACCTCGCCCTCCTCTTCGTGGCCATGGCAATCGACGTGGTGATCGGATGACCGAGCGCGTGCCCGAGCCCTACCAGCCCCAGTCGGAGCATTTCCCCCGTGAGGCCTCGCCCCAGGAGGAACGGAGCAACGTGCTCTTCGGGCTCGGCCTCTTCGCGATCTTCCTCCTGCTCTTCGGAGGAACGATCGGGGTCGCGCTCGTCTATCTCGCGCTCGACTGAGCCTGCTCCACGCCGGGCTCGTAGCCGCCCGCCGCTTGCCACCAGGCCCGGAGGTGCGACTAAGCCTCCCCGCGGCGACCTTCAACCTGCCGCGGAGAAGTTCTCACCCCAGCCGTTTTCGAGCAGCTCGCGCACCTCGTCGACCCCCGCCTGCCAGACGCGGAGCATCTCCTCGTCCGAGTGCTGATAGGCCCCGCCGAAGGAGCCGTCGCCGACAATCCGACGGAACTCGACTGGATCGTGGACCGAGGCGTCCACGGGCGGCTTCCGCTCGCTCGGCAGCTCGACCCCGGGGAGCCGCGTCCACGGAAAGTTCTCCATCCACGACGCGTGTGCGCCCTCGGGATCGATCGCGCGGACGACCTCCATCACGCGCGGGCTGTCCCACCAGTCGTGGTACTGGACGCGCGCGTCCGTGTGCCGAGCACCCCACTGTGATGCGGCCGAGCGGGCCGGCGTGTTCCCGCCGTGGCCGTTGACGATCAGGACGCGGCGGAAGCCCTGACCGCTCAGCGAGTCGAGCAGGTCGGTGACGACGGCGATGAAGGTCTCGACCCGCAGGCTCGGGCTGCCGGGATAGGCGGCGAAGCGCGGCGTGATCCCGTACGGGAGCACCGGCAGGACGGGAACTCCGAGCGGCTCCGCGGCCTCGACGGAGACGCGCTCGGCGAGGATGTTGTCAGTGCTTAGCGAGAGGTAGGCGTGCTGCTCGGTCGATGCGGTCGGCAGCACGATCCGGTCATCGTGCGTCAGGTAGTCCTCCAGCTGCATCCAGTTGCAGTCCTGGATGCGCACTTGCCTAGACCTGCGCCGGCTCCGGGTCCGGGCGGACAAGGACGGTGTCCAACACCGGAATAATCTCGTCCACCGGCAGCATGGCTCGCGAGGCGTGCTCGCGAATCGCCTCGGGGCTCGTCGCCTGGTAGATGCAGACCGTCCCGACCGAGCCTCCCTCCTCCTCGAGCACGTAGGAGCGGATCCAGCGGACCTGGTCCGACATCTCCTCGTCGCCCACCTTGCTCGAGCGCGCCGCCGCCTCCTGGAGCTCCTCGGGCGACCGCCAACCGCTTCTGCGCAAAATCACATAGGTGTTCACTTCGTCCTCCTGGTCTGAGACTACGACCGATCCTACGCTTCCCGGGATCTTTCTGGCGAGGCCCGAGTCGCTTCGGACGGGCAAGCGCCTGGCCGTCAAGGACTTGTTCGACACAGCCGGCTTGACCACGACTTACGGCTCGATCGTCTACGCCGAGCACGTACCGGAGCGGACGGCCGACGCGGTCAGCCGCCTCGAGGCTGCCGGCTACGCCAACGTCGGCAAGACAAACTTGCACGAGTTCGCCTACGGCATCACGTCGGCGAACCCGCACTTCGGAACCGTGCCCAACCCCTCCTTCCCCGGACGGATGGCGGGCGGCTCGAGCGGAGGCTCGGCCGCCGCACTTGCCGGGGGCCTCGCCGACGCGGCTCTCGGGACCGACTCCGGCGGCTCGATCCGGATCCCAGCCGCCTGCTGCGGGATCGTCGGCTTCAAGCCGAGCTTCGAGCTCGTCTCCCTCGACGGCGTCTTCCCTCTGGCGCCGAGCTTCGACCACGTCGGGCCGATGGCCCGCAGCGTCGGTGCGTGCACGGAAATGCTCCAGGTGCTGGCGGATGGCTTCGAGCCGTCACGCTTGGAATCGCTGGAAGAGATCCAGGTCGGCCTCGCTTGGCTCGAGCTCGCCGACCCGCTCGTTCGCGGCAGCGTGCAAGCAGCTGCGGAGCTCTTTCCGCGGCGCCGAGAGCTCGACTTCCCCCTGGCCGAGGAGACCGCCCCCGTCTTCATGCGGGAGGTCGCCGACGTCCACCGCGAGCTCTTCGCCGAGTTCGGGGACTCCTACGGCGAGAACGTGCGGACGAAGATCGAGCGTTGCCTCGAGGTCACGGATGCCGAGTACGAGCGGGCGCTACGAGCCCGCGCCGACTACCAGGAACGCGCGCAGCAGGCGTTCGAAGGGATCGATCTCATGCTGACGCCGACCGTCGGTTTCGTGGCGCCAAAGCTGCCGATCGACGACCTCGAGATTCGGGTGCGAACAATCCGCCTCACGTACCCCCTAAACGCGCTCGGCTGGCCGGCGCTGGCGCTCCCGGCGGGGCCGGCCGAGGACGGCCTTCCTGCTTCGGTTCAGCTGGCTGCCCCAGCAGGGGCAGATGCGCTTGTCTTGGCCGCTGGAGAGTTGCTGGAACGCGCGTCGTCCCTCGATTGAGGCACACCGTTCGAGGCATTCCCTGCCGAAAACCATTCGGCTATGCCTGTCCGTGTCATCGTCGCCGGAGCCTTCGCGCTGCTCGCACTCAGCGGGGGCGTGCAAACCGCATCTGCGGCCCGGCCGCTCAAGGCGCCGAAGGGTCTGAAGGCCTTCCTGCTGCGAGTCAACGAGCCCGCGTCGCTCAACAACCGCAACTTCCCGCGCACGCCGGCCTTTGCGTGGAAGCCGGTTGCCGGCGCGAAGCGCTACGAGTTCGAGCTCTCGACAAGCGAGAACTTTGCCGAGGGCGCGCTCATCTGGTCGAGTGCGAGCTCGACGGTGAAGCTGACGAGTCCGGCCGCGACGGTCCCCATCTCGCTCCCCTGGATGACCGGGAACCCGTACGCGCTGTACGCACGGGTGCGAGGCATCGGCCCGCGTGGCGGCGCCGGACGCTGGAGCACGCCGTACGGCTTCAACATGCGCTGGCGCGACCGTCCGCGACCTCTCGACCCGCAATTCCCGGGGCTCGTCCGCTGGACCCCGATCGAGGGCGCGACCCTGTACGAGATCTGGTTCCGGGGGCAGACGACATCTTTCTTCACGAGCTCGAACGTCGCCGACGAGCGCGAGTTCTACCTCTTCCACGCACAGCCCTGGTGGATTCAGTCGGTCGACTGGCGGGTCCGCGCCGTGCGCAAGCTGTACGGCGAGATTCCGACCGGGATGCCGCGCGTCACCTACGGCGCGTGGAGCGACTGGTTCACGAACGTCAATCCGCCCTTCAACGTGGGCTTCACCGCGCCGTACGCGCCGCAGCCCGCCGAGCTCGCGCTTGTCGGCACGGTCTCCGGCGACGTCGTCAGCACTCCGGCGAGCCCGAAGGCGCACGAACTGATGCCGGCCTTCCTGTTTAGCGGGAACTACCGCTCCTGGGGCCAGCCCGGCTTCCTCGACACCACCACCGAGCTCTTCCACATCTATGTATTCACAGACAGCGAATGCGTCAACCGCGTCTACACGAGCCCGATCATGGGCGGCCCTGCGTACGCGCCGAGAATCGGCCAGACGCTTGCACTGCCCGGTACCTTCGCCGCGCTTGACGACGCCCGCACGAAGTGGCCGACCTACGGCGACGAGGGGTCCGCGGTCATGTGGGACGGCACCAAGGTGCAGCCCGCAGACGCAGGGACGACAGGGCTCGACCTCTGGGACACCTTCTGGCCCAGCGGCGGCTACTACTGGACCGTGGTGCCGGTCTTCCCCCGGCCCGACCCCGTGGATGCGACGAGGATCATGGAGTACCGCGACATCCAGCTTCCGGAGGACGTCTGCCGCTCCGGCGGCTCCGCCCGCTTCGGCAAGGTCAGCAAGCCGGTCCTCGTCGGCGACAAGGCCCCGTACGCCTCGGGTCTTTCCCCCGATGGGAAGCTCGTTCCGGCACGGAAGCCGGCGCCGTCCTTCTACGGTCAGCCGCTCGTCGCTTGGGAGCCTGTCGCCGGAGCACAAGAGTACGAGGTCCAGGTGAGCCGGACCCTGAGCCCATGGCATGCCGCAGGCGCGGGGACGACGGCCGCCACCTCGGTCATCCTGTCCCTGCCGTCAGGTCGCTGGTACTACCGCGTCCGGGGGCTCAACCACCTGCTGCCCGGGAAGCCGGAGATGACCTGGTCGAAGCCGGTCACGCTCCGCATCGCGAAGCCCCGCTTCAAGATCGTCGGCCGCTAGCCCGGTATCGGCTCCAGGGCCTTGGCGGCGGCGAGCACCGCCTGCTCGCCCAGCGAGCTCATGATCGATACGTAGAGCCCCTCCCGGTGCAGGAAGCCCCAGCCGAACGGCTGAATGCGCACTGCGCCGACCGGCGGCACCGACCACAGCCTGTCGGGGGTGGCCCAACGGTAAGCGAAGCTCGGCTCCGTCGCCTCCTGGATCGTCAGGAAGGCGGCACCGCTCTTGTACTCGAGCTCGAGACCTTCGGATTGCCGTGGGGCGAGGCCCGTATTTCGGGCGTACCCCGTCTTGAGGATCTGGTGCTCGACGTGCACGAGCTCTAGCCCCTCGATCTGCCTGCCAGCCCACAAAGCCTGTCGTCTGAGAACGCTGCGAGCCTCGTGGAGGCCAACTTCCTCCCAAGCGACGACGGTTCCGCTGGAGACTCGCTCCTCGGCCGGTAGCGGCACTGGCTTTGAAAAGTCGGCATCCTGGGCAGCCACCGTCTCGATCGTGACGACCTCGTAGCTCACGCCGTGCTCGGCTCGAACGAGCAGCGGCCGGTAGGTCTCCCGATCGACGGCCACTCGCTCTCTGATCGGTTCGAGGTCGCGGTCGGCGCCCGGCGGCCTGGGCTGCTCGAGCGTGAGCTCGAGCCAGGACACGGGCCTGCCGTCGATCTCGCCTTCGCCGCCCTCGCGGACCGTGCCGGCCGCGAGCGCATCGCGGTAGCCACTCACGAAGCCGCCGAGGGCGGGATCGACGATCGGAGCAGGCTCGGGGACCTTGCGCGGCACCGTGCCGTTCTCACCGTCGAGCCGGCAGCTGACTCGCTCGCGGGTTGCCTCGACCGGATGCCGTGCGATCCAAGCGCACGTGAACACCGGGCCCCCCCGAGTCGTGACGCCGTCCGGCGTCTGAAGCTCGTCTTCGGTGAGCCTGCCATTTGTCCGGGTCAGTTTGTGCTCCAGGCCTCGGCTGCGGTCGTACCAGAGCTCGGTCTCGACGGTCAGAGGCGGAGCGCTCCGGGCTCCCGTCGACAGGTCGACGAGGTACCAATCGACCGGTCGCTGCTCGCGGACGACCGCGTGGAGAACCGGCTCGTCGCCGACGGCGGCAAGAGCGCGAGCGGTGAGACCGGGGCCCGAGCCCTGCCAGGGCGCAAAGAGCACTACTGTGATCAGCGCCGCCGCCAGGACCGGAATCGCGAACAGCGGGCGGCGCATCCGCCGCCGACGCTGGGTCGTCGCTACGGCATCCGCGATGGCGAGCAGCTCGGGCTCGTCGCGGAGGAGGTCGAGAAGCTCGAGATCGCGGGTAGTCATGGCTCGATTCCCCTTTCGGTCAGGTCGGCACGCAGCTCGCGGAGCGCGCGCATGAAGCGCATCTTGGCCGCCGCCTCGCTCAAGCCCAGCTCGGCGCCGATCTCGGCGAAGGACAGGCCCCGAAGCAGCTTGAGGACGACGACGTCCCGGCCCCCTGCCGGCAACCGCTCGAGAGCCTCGCTCAACGTCGCCGCTACGGACGGGCCGTAGTCAGACGACGATTGGCTCCGCAGAGGAATGAGTGCGCGGCTCTCCCGATTGCGCCGCCTGGCCTCGTCGGCGAAGCGACGCCTGGCCACCGTGTAGAGCCAGGCCAGAGCGGGCGGAGAACCGATCGACTCTTCCGGCAACGCCAGTGCCGCGGCGGCGAACACGTCCTGAGCCAGCTCCTCCGCCCGCGAGGAATCCCGCAGACGTCGGCGGAAGTATCGATAGACGTGGCCGTAGTGCCTGCGAAAGGCGCCTTCGACGACTCCGTTCACACTCATCTTCTCGTTCGGGGCGAAGAAAGGTAACGCGCGCTCAGAAGGAAGCCGCTCGGGCGGCGGCCTCATAGACCGGGTCGCGGCCGAACTGGTCGAGCTCGGCGGAGAGAAGGGCGCTTGCACCCGCCTGTTCCCGTGGGGCCGGGCACGGTTCTCCGTCGACGGCCACCTCGTCCAGCTCTTTCGAGCCCTCGTGGACCAGGTCGAGCTCGCGTTCGAGCCGTGAGCGCAGCCAGCCGGCCAGGAGCGAGGCCTCGGCAATCGGCCCTTTCACGCGCAGCTCGCGCGCCTCTTGGATTCCCGGCCACAGCCGAGCGAGGGCGCGACGCCAGGGCTCTGTACGCCGCCAGGCGATATCCGAGCAGGCCGCCTCTCCGAACGGCAGCTCGGAGTAGGCCGCCGGCACGTCAGGCCACTCTGCGGAATCGACGATGAACCGGTCACAGATCTCCACCAGCTGCACGAGCTGCTCCCCTCCAAACTGCGGGCGGCCGCGCCAGCGAAGGAAGACCGGCAGCCCGGAGACGAGCAGCGGCATGACGATGCTTCCTGGAGCCTCGGCCATTCGGCCACGCAGGCTCAGCTCGATGACCTCGGCCGCTATGTGCCTCCGCTGCGCGGCGAGCGGGAAGGCGAGCACGGACACCTTCGCGTCGATGCAGTCCGGGCCCGTGGGCTCGGGAAAGAGCAAGATCACGCGTGAGGGATGAAGCTCCCCGAGACCGGCGAGAGTCTCGACCGCCGCCGCGCGCCACTCCTCCGGAACCCAGGCGAGATGGGTCATGACGCTCGTGCGCAGGTCTGGGCCTTCGGTCTCGTCCGCAGATCGGCCGCGCAAGCTGCTCAGCGCACGCTCCACCTCGCCGACGCCGACGTCCTCGCCTGTCCATTCCTCGGCATGGACGTGAGTTGCGCTCAATGCCGCAGCCACTCCCTGCCGTCGCGGCGCATGAGCTCCGCTGCGCTCGGAGGGCCCCACGCGCCGGCGGAGTAATTCGGGAAGGCCGGCCGGTCACGCTTCCAGGCGGCGACGATTGCATCGACGAGCGCCCACTGTTCCTCGACCTCGTCCGAGCGCGTGAAGAGCGTCTGGTCGCCGAGCATGGCGTCGAGCAGCAGGCGCTCGTACGCCTCGGGCAGGTCGGTCCGGAAGGTGCCGCCGTACATGAAGTCCATGTGGACCGTGCGGATCCTCATTCCCTGCCCCGGGACCTTGGCGCCGATCGCGAGCGAAACGCCCTCGTCGGGCTGCACGTGCACGAGCAGGAGGTTCGGCCGCAGCTCCTCCGTCGCGGCTTCCTCGAAGGGCGGATGCGGCGCACGCTTGAACTGGATGCCGATCGTCGTCTCGCGTCGCGGAAGCCGCTTCCCCGTTCGTACGTAGAAGGGCGTGTCGGCCCACCGCCAGTTGTCCACGAAGAGCTTCGCCGCGACAAAAGTCTCGGTCGTCGAGTTCGGCGCAACGCCTTCCTCCTCCCTGTAGCCGGGCACCTCCTTCCCCTCGACGTAGCCCGGCCCGTACTGCCCACGGACGATGTGCTTCGGCCCGGGGGTGTGCATCGCCTTCAGCACTTTCACCTTCTCGTTCCGCACCGAGTCGGCGGTGAAGTCGATCGGCGGCTCCATCGCCGTCAAGGCGGCAAGCTGGAGCATGTGGTTCTGGAAGATGTCCCGGATTGCGCCGGCCTGCTCGTAGAACGCGGCGCGCCCCTCGATGCCCAGCGACTCGGCAACGGTGATCTGGATGTGGTCGATGAACTGGCGGTTCCAGATCGGCTCGAAGATCCCGTTCGCGAACCGCAGCGCGAGCATGTTCTGGACCGTCTCCTTGCCGAGATAGTGGTCGATGCGGAAGACCTCTTCCTCGGTGAAGTAGCGGCTGATCTTCTCCGTCAGCTCACGCGCAGAGGCGAGGTCGTGGCCGAAGGGCTTCTCGACGATGAGCCGTGTCCAGCCGTCCGTTTCGCGCCGCTTGCCGCAC
>Ga0307278_10000152_pt1 | contig 34287 bp, 27 predicted proteins | sample ER_DNA_117_FD_194482 | JGI IMG/M metagenome (GOLD analysis project Ga0307278, IMG submission 194482) | Bulk soil microbial communities from the East River watershed near Crested Butte, Colorado, United States - ER_DNA_117 | ecosystem: Environmental > Terrestrial > Soil > Floodplain | place... | reverse complement strand
GCCGCCGGAGGCGTAGAACACGCTGACCGCGCCGGCGGCCTGCTGGCTGCCGACACGTTCGATGGGCGCGCCGACGGCCAGGTCGAAGAAGCCGTTGTTGTCGAAGTCGTGCAGGAAGAACCCGCCGGCGATGGCCTGACCGAAGGCGTCGAAGTCCTCCGGGTTGGTCTGCAGCACCAGCGTGCCCCCGCTCGGGCCGGTGGTCGACCCGGCCAGCAGGTTGACCACGCCGGTCTGGACGTCGGGCCCGACGCTCTCGCTGGGGACGCCGACGGCCAGGTCCCACTGCCCGATGCCGTTGGTGTCGGTGGGCGCCACCGCCGCCCCGAAGGCATCGCCGGTCTCCGGGGTGCCCGGGATCCCGGCCGTGCCCTGGAACAGCAGCCGCTCGGCGGCAAGCCCGCTCGGCGGGCCGTTGAAGACGCTGACCGCGCCGGCCGCCGGCCGCCCGCCGACGGTCTCGCCGGGCGCGCCGACGGCGGGGTCGTCGCCGGCCGTGTCGTCGAAGTCGCCGGTGGCGACGGCCGCGCCGAACGCGTCGCCCCCCTCGGGGTTGCCCTGGGTGGCAAGGGAGCCGTTGACCAGGCCGCCAGCCGAACCGGCCAGGACGTTCACCGCGCCGGCGTCAGCGATCGCGCCGACGTCCTCGCCGGGGACGCCGACGACCAGGTCGGCGAGGTCGTCGTTGGCGAGCAGCCCGGTGGCCAGCGCGTGCCCGAAGTTGTCGCCGACCTCGGCCGAGCCGGCGATCCCGCCGGCGCCCTGGAAGAGGGTCTGGCTCCCGGCGGTGGTGATGCCGCCGCCGGAGCCGAACAGGACGGTGATCGCGCCGGCGTCGTCGACGCTGCCGACGTCCTCGCCGGGGACGCCGACGGCCAGGTCGAAGAAGCCGTCGCCGTCAAAGTCGCCGGCCGCCAGCGACGCCCCGAAGAAGTCGACCGGTTCGGGGTTGTCCTGGGTGAACAGTTGGCCGCCGGCGCCGGTGAGGCCGCTGGGGGAGCCGTACAGGACGTTGACCGCGCCGGCGAGCGTGACGCCGCCGACCGTCTCGTCCGGCGCTCCGACGGCGACGTCGAAGCGCATGTCGCCGTTGAAGTCGCCCTTGGCGACGGCGGCACCGAACGCGTCGTCGCGCTCGGCCGTGCCGGGCACGCCGCCGCTGCCCTGGAAGAAGATGTCGGCGCTGGGCTGCAGCCCATCCGCGGAGCCGTAAAGGACGTTGAGCGCCCCGGCGCCCGCCAGGGCGCCGATGGCCTCACCGGGGGCGCCGACCGCGAGGTCGGCGAACCCGTCACCGTTGAAGTCGACCTGCTCGGCCTGCTGGGCCCGCGACGGCCCGGGCGCGCTCCACCCGTGCGACGCCGAGACCATCAGGGTCGCAACCATCATGGCGACCACGAAAGCGGCTCTGCGCATCTCCACCACTCCCCTGCCCCCCTCGGGGCGGCGTTCGGACACGAAGGCAGGTTGCGCGCTCGGTTCACCCGTGTCCAGGGCATTCGTCCTGTTGGTCCAGGACCTTCCCAGTTGACTCACAGCGCGCTCTCAGGCGACGCCCAGGCTGGGTCGCTAGCGTGTCGCTCACCCAGAGGGACACGCATCGGAGGAACCGCAGATGGCGCACGACCAGGAGCTGCACGATCACGACCGGGGCTTGTCCCACGACCTGCCGACGCTGCTGAGCCGCAGGCGAGCCCTGACACTGCTCGGCGGGGCCGGGCTCGCCGCCGCCTTGGCCGGCTGTGGCATCACCGGCGCCGACGACAGCGCCGGCGGCTCGCCCACCGCGAGCTCGGCTGCGGGCACGGCAACGGACGGGACCGAGATTCCGGAGGAGACCGCCGGGCCCTACCCCGGCGACGGCTCCAGCGGCGTCAACGTCCTCACCGAGAGCGGCATCGTGCGCAGCGACATCACCAGCAGCTTCGGGTCGGCGACGGGGGTCGCGCAAGGGGTGCCGCTGACCATCAAGCTCAAGGTCCTCGACACCGGCAACGGTTCCGCCGGCTTGCAGGGCGCCGCCGTCTATCTGTGGCACTGCGACCGCGACGGCAGGTACTCGCTGTACTCGGAGGGGATCACCCAGGAGAACTACCTGCGCGGGGTCCAGGAGACCGGCAGCGACGGGTCGGTGCAGTTCACCAGCATCTACCCGGCGGCCTACTCCGGACGCTGGCCGCACATCCACTTCGAGGTCTACCCGAGCCTCGACGCCGCCACCACCGCCAGCGGCAAGCTGCGGACCTCCCAGCTCGCGCTGCCGGAGGCGCCGTGCAAGCTGGTCTACGCCACCGAGGGCTACAGCCAGAGCCTCCAGAACATGGCGCAGACCTCGCTGGACACCGACAACGTCTTCAGCGACGGCTACTCGCTGCAGCTCGCCACGGTGACCGGGACCGTCGCCGACGGCATGACCGCCACCCTCAACGTCCCGGTGTAGTCGGCGGCGTTGACCGCGGCCGCCATGCCCGCCATCGTGACCGAGGTGGACTGCTGGTACCAGGAGGTGGCCGGTGCGCGACGACTCCCCACACCTGCGCGTCGCCGTCGTCGGCGCCGGCTTCGGCGGGCTCGGTGCCGCGATCCGGCTCAGGCACGAGGGCATCGACGACTTCCTGGTGTTCGAGCGGGCCGGCGACATCGGTGGCACCTGGTGGGACAACTCCTATCCAGGCTGCGTCTGCGACGTGCCGTCGCACCTGTACTCGTTCTCGTTCGCGCCCAACCCGGGATGGAGCCGGTCGTTCTCGGCCCAGCCGGAGATCTGGGCCTACCTCCGCGACTGCGCGCGGCGCTTCGGGATCCTGCCGCACCTGCGCCTCAGCCACGAGGTCCGCCAGGCCACCTGGGACGACGGACGGCGGCGGTGGCGGGTGGAGACCTCCCGCGGCGACTGGACCGCCGACGTCCTCGTCGCGGCGACCGGCCCGCTGAGCCAGCCGAAGGTCCCGGCCCTGCCGGGGCTGGACGGGTTCGAGGGCACCGCCTTCCACTCGGCCAGATGGGACCATGACCTCGACCTGACCGGTCGCCAGGTCGCCGTCGTCGGCACCGGGGCGTCGGCGGTCCAGTTCGTCCCGGAGATCCAGCCCAGGGTCGGCCGGCTGTGGATCTTCCAGCGAACCGCGCCCTGGGTGCTGCCGCGCCGCGACCGCGCCCTGACCGGCGCCGAGCGATGGCTGTTCCGCACGGTGCCCGCGACCCAGCGGCTGGCCCGCTCCTCGATCTACTGGGCCCGCGAGGGCTTCACGGCCGGCTTCCTGCACCCGCGCATGATGCGCCTGCCGCAGCGGCTGGCACTGCGCCACCTCCGCCGCGCCGTCGCCGACCCGGGGCTGCGGGCGCGGCTCACCCCCGACTACACGCTGGGCTGCAAGCGGGTGCTGCTCTCCAACGACTACCTGCCGGCGCTGACCAGGCCGAACGTGGAGCTGGTCACCGCCGGCATCCGCGAGGTGCGCCCGCGCGGCATCCTCACCGACGACGGCGTCGAGCACCCGGCCGACACGATCATCTTCGGCACCGGGTTCCACGCCACCGACTCGCCGGTCGGGGAGCTGGTCAGGGGCCGGGACGGGCGCACCCTGGCCGAGGTGTGGGCGGGCAGCCCCGAGGCCTACCTCGGCGTCGGCGTCGCCGGGTTCCCCAACCTGTTCCTGCTGCTCGGCCCCAACACCGGCCTCGGCAGCACCTCGGTCGTGCTGATGATCGAGGCGCAGGTCGAGTACCTGCTGCGGGCGCTGGAGCTCATGCGCACGGCCGGGGTGGCCACGGTCGAGCCCCGGCCCGAGGCCCAGCAGGCGTTCGTCGCCGAGGTCGACGGGCGGATGCGCGCGACCGTGTGGTCGGCCGGCTGCGCGAGCTGGTACATCGACCGGACCGGGCGCGTCTCCGCCCTCTGGCCCGGCTTCACCTGGGCCTACCGGCGCCGCACGCGCCGCTTCGACCCGCGCCGCCACCTGACCGCACCGCGCCGTCCGACCCATCCCACCGGGGCCCTTCCCATCGGGGGACCCCCTTGGGGTCCCCCGAACCCCCCCGGCCCCTGGGGTTCCGCGGACCCCTCCGGTCCGCCCGCCCCGGCGCCGGCCCGGCCCACCCGATGACCTGGCGCGACCGGCTGCGGTTCCAGGTGGCGCGCCGGCTGGGCGCGCTGCCGCCATCCTGGCAGCTCAGGCTGGCCCGCGGGGGCGCGGTCACCCGCGACGGGCTCACCCTGGACCCGGGGCTGCAGCTCCTGCTCGCGCTCAGGCGGCACCGCCTCGTCGGGTTGGAGACGCTCACCCCGGCCGCCGCCCGCCGCCTGATCTGCCAGGAGGCGGCCGCCGCGACCGGCCGCCCGCTGCCCGTCCGGTCGGTCGCCGACCTGACCGTCGACGGCGCCGCCGGGCCTATGCCGGCGCGCCACTACACGCCGGACGGGGGCGGGCCGCACCCGCTGCTGCTGTACCTGCACGGCGGCGGCTTCGTCGTCTGCGACCTGGACACCCACGATCAGGCCTGCCGGCTGCTGTGCCGCCAGGCCGGCGTGCAGGTGCTGTCGGTGGCCTACCGGCTGGCCCCCGAGCACCCGTTCCCGGCCGCGGTCGCCGACGCCTGGGCGGCGCTGTGCTGGGCCGCCGGCAACGCCGCCCGGCTGGGTGCCGACCCGGCCCGGCTGGCGGTCGGCGGCGACAGCGCCGGCGGCAACCTGGCCGCCGGGGCCGCCCAGCGCGCCGCGCGCGAGGGCGGCCCGGCCCTCGCGCTGCAGCTCCTCCTCTATCCGGCGGTCGACCGCACCACGCCCTACCGGTCGCTGGAGCTGTTCGCCGACGGCTTCTTCCTCACCCGGGCCGAGATCGACTGGTTCAACCGCAACTACTCCTCCCCCGACGACCGGGGCGACCCGCGCCTGTCGCCGATCCGCGGCGCCGACGTGCCGGGCCTGGCCCCGGCGCTGGTGGTCACGGCCGGGTTCGACCCGCTGCGCGACGAGGGGGAGGCGTACGCGGCGGCCATGGCCGCCGCCGGCACCGAGGTCAGGCTCCGCCGTCACCCCGGCATGCTCCACGGCTTCGTCAACATGATCGACCTCTCCCGGTCGGCACGGGCCGCCCTGGTCGAGGTCGCCGACGAGGTCGGGTCCTTGCTGGCCGCCACCCGGCCGGTCCCGCCACCCGCCCCGTAGGCGCCGCTACCGGCGGCGGGCGGCCAGGGGCAGCGGCGGCGTCGCCGCCTCCACCCGGACGCGGGCGTCGACGACCACCGCCCCGTGCGGCAGCACCTTCACCGGGTTGCAGTCCAGCTCCGCCACCTGCGGGTGCGCCTCCACCAGCGCGCTCACCCGCAGCAGCAGGTCCTCCAGGGCGGCCACGTCGGCCCTGGGCGCGCCCCGGTAGCCGTCCAGCAGCGGGAAGGTGGCCAGCGAGCGGACCATCTCGGCCGCGTCCCGGTCGGTCAGCGGGGTGATCCGCACGGCCACGTCCTTGAGCAGCTCGACCGCGGTGCCGCCGGCCCCGCAGGCCACCACCGGGCCGAACGAGGCGTCGTTGACGACGCCGACCAGCAGCTCGACCCCGTCGCCGACCATGCGCTGCACCAGGAACCGCTCGACCGTGTGGCCGGCGGCGGCGACCGCCGCCGCCATCTCCTTGGCGGCCGCTCGCACCCGCTCGGCGCCGGCGAGCCCCAGCATGACCCCGCGTGCCTCCGTCTTGTGCAGCAGCCGCGGTGCGACCGCCTTGAGGGCGACCGGCCCGCCCAGCTCCTCGGCGGCCGCCCCGGCCTCCTCCGTCGTGCCCGCCAGCCGCCACTCGGCCAGGGGCAGCCCGTAGCAGTCGAGCAGCGAGGCGACCTCGTCCGGCGCCAGCCAGCGCGGCTCCCCCGTTGTCCCCGCGAGGGCGGCGGCCAGCAGCGCGGCGGCCTCGTCGCGGCGCAGGCCCGGCAGCTCGGGGACCTGGCCCTCGGGACGCTCCCGCCAGCTCCCGTACTCGGCCGCGCGCACCAGCGCGCGGGCCGCCTCCTCAGGGAAGCGGTAGGTGGGCAGATGCATACCCATCTCGTCCGGGTCGGGCGGCAGCCGGTCGGCGGCCATGATGACGGTCAGCACCGGCACCGAACCGGCCGCGGCCGCGGCACGGACCGCGCTGGCGACCTCGGCGGGTTCGGTGAGCAGCGGCGGGACGAAGATGACGATGGCCGCGTCGACCTCCCCGGAGGCGACCACCAGCTCCACCGTCCGCCGGTAGTGCTCGGCCGGCGCCGAGGCCAGCATGTCGACCGGGTTGGTGACCGACGCCGCCGCCGGCAGGCCCTCGGCCAGCTTCGCCCGCAGCTCCGCAGAGAGCTCGACGACCTCCAGCCCTCCCGCCTCGCAGGCGTCGGCGCACATGATGCCGGGGCCACCGGCGTTGGTGACGATCCCGACCCGCCGGCCCCTGGGCGCCGGCTGGTTGGCGAGCAGGGAGGCGACGTCGAACAGCTCTGCCAGGGTGTCGGCGCGGATCACCCCGGCCTGCCGGAACAGCGCGTCGACGGTCACGTCGGAGGCGGCCAGCAGCGCCCCGGTATGGGAGGAGCTGGCCCGCGCGCCAGCGGCCGAGCGGCCACTCTTGACCGCCAGCACGGGCTTGGAGCGCGCGACCCGGCGGGCGATCCGGGCGAACTTGCGCGGGTTGCCGAACGACTCCAGGTACAGCAGCACCAGGCCGGTCCGGTCGTCCTGCTCCCAGTAGTTGAGCAGGTCGTTGCCGGAGATGTCGGCCTTGTTGCCGACCGACACGAACGACGACAGCCCGAGCCCGAGCGCGTTGGCGTAGTCGACGATGGCCAGGCCGAGGGCGCCGCTCTGCGACATGAACCCAACTCGGCCGGGGAGCGGGACGGCCGGGCCGAAGGTCGCGTCCAGGCGCACGTCCGGGTCGGTGTTGAGGATGCCAAGGCAGTTCGGGCCGATCAGGCGCATGCCGGCGTCGCGGCACACCCGCAGCAGCCGCGCCTGGCGCTCCGTCCCCTCCGGCCCGGTCTCGGCGAAGCCGGCGGAGATCACCACCAGGGCGCGGACGCCCTTGGCAGCCGCCTCCTGGGCGGCACGGACCACCGCGGGTGCCGGCACGACCAGCACGGCCAGGTCGACGGGCCCTGGCACCTCGCCGAGCGACGGGTAGGCGAGCACCGACTGGACCACCGGCGTGTTGGGGTTGACCGGGTACACCGGACCGTTGAAGCCGACGGTGAGCAGGTTGTGGAACAGCTCGCCGGCGACCGTGCCGCGCCGGCGGGAGGCGCCGACGACCGCCACCGAGCCGGGCGCGAGGAAGGCGCGCATGGCGGCCGTGGCGGCGGCCTGCTCGCGCTGCTCGAAGCGTTCCAGCGCCTCCGGCGACAGCGACGTCGGCAGCTCCACCAGCACCAGGCCGGGCAGCGCCTGGGTGGTGACCGGGAAGCCGCTGTCGCGGAACACCCTGACCATCTTGCGGTTCTCGGGCAGCACCTCGGCGTTGAGCACCGTGACGCCGGCATCGGCGGCCGCCTCGGCGAGCTGGCCGAGCAGGATCGTGCCGAGGCCGTTGCCCTGCATGGCGTCGGCGATCGCGAAGGCGACCTCGGCCCGGTCGGGCCGGTCGGGCTGGCGCTCCCAGCCGGCGTGGGCGACGATCCCGGACCCCTCCGTCCCGTCGTCGCCGCTGGTGGCGACCAGGCCGTAGCGCTGCTGGTAGTCGACCTCGGTCGCCCAGCGGACGGCCATGTCCAGGTTCGGGAAGCCGGAGAAGAACCGCAGCGCGATCGACTCCGGCGACAGGCCCTCGTAGAAGACGTGGACGGCGGCCGCGTCCTCGGCCTTGACCGGCCGAACGTGCACGGTGGAGCCGTCCCGCAGGACGACGTCGGCTTCGCGGTGCCGCGGATAGGCCATCGGCCCATGATGACGACCGGCGTGGTGACCGTCGAGGCGTCGACGCTGGTTGGCAGCGCGGCGCCACGACGGGAGAATGGGCTCTTCGTCATCAGAAAGCGGTGAGCAGCGTGCAGGCACAGAACCTCCCCCACGTCGCCAGGGCGATCGTCGCCCCTGGCAAGGGCATCCTCGCGGCCGACGAGAGCTCGGGGACGATCGAGAAGCGCTTCCGGTCCATCCAGGTCGAGTCGACCGAGGAGCACCGCCGGGCCTACCGGGAGCTGCTGTTCACCACCGACGGCGCCGGCGGTTTCATCAGCGGTGTGATCCTGTTCGACGAGACGATCCGGCAGCGCGCGGCCGACGGCACCCCGTTCGCCGAGGTGCTGGACCGCCGGGGCATCATCCCCGGGATCAAGGTCGACAAGGGCGCCAAGGACCTGGCCGGCTTCCCGGGCGAGAAGATCACCGAGGGTCTGGACGGCCTCCGCGGCCGGCTGGCCGAGTACCGCGACCTCGGCGCGAGGTTCACCAAGTGGCGGGCGGTCATCGCCATCGGCGACGGCATCCCGACCCGCGCCTGCATCGACGCCAACGCCGAGGCGCTGGCCCGCTACGCCGCGCTGTCGCAGGAGGCCGGGCTGGTGCCGATCGTCGAGCCGGAGGTGCTGATGGACGGCGGCCACACGATCGAGCGCTGCTACGAGGTCACGGCCGCCACCCTCGGCTCGGTGTTCGCCGCCCTGCGGGCGCACCGGGTCCAGCTCGACGGCACGCTGCTCAAGCCGAACATGGTGCTCTCCGGCAAGGACTGCCCCGAGCAGGCCGGCGTGCGGCAGGTTGCCGAGGCGACCGTGCGCTGCCTGCGCGACACCGTGCCCGCGTCGGTGCCGGGCATCGTGTTCCTGTCGGGCGGCCAGACCGACGAGGTGGCGACCGCGCACCTGAACGCGATGAACCAGCTCGGCGCGCAGCCGTGGCAGCTCAGCTTCTCCTTCGGGCGCGCGCTGCAGGCCCCGGCGCTCAAGGCGTGGAAGGGCGAGCCCGCCAACGGGCCGTCGGCCCAGCGGGCCTTCTACCACCGGGCCAAGCTGAACGGCGCGGCGAGGTTCGGCCGTTACAGCGAGGAGATGGAATCGCTCGGGGCGTAGGTCATCCGTGAGGCTCTCCTGCCAGGAGCAGCTCCTGCCGGGCGCCGGCCTGCAGGCCACCTCTCGGTTCCTGGCACCCTTCCTGTAGGCCGAGCGCTCAGCGGACGGCGACCACGCGGCCCTCCCGGCTGCTCTGCATCGCGAGCTCGAGCATCCGGACGGTGTTCCTGGCCTCCTCGGCCGCGACCGGCACCCGGCCCTCCCCCAGGATCGCACCCGCCATCCCCCGGTAGAACGACTGGTACGACCCTGGCAGGGTCGCCAGCCTCCCGGTCACCTCGAGGCCGGCGACCTCGGTGGTGAGGCTTCCGTAGCGGTCCTCGGGGTCGCTCCCCCAGCCCGGGTCGCCCGGCCGTCCCCCGGACTCCAGATCCCCCGCCTGGGGGTCCACGCCGTGCTTGAGGAACGACCCCTTGTCGCCGTGGACCTCGAAGCGAGGGCCGGAGGCCCGCACCAGCGAGCCGGCGTGCAGGATCGCCCGTAGCTCCCGGTAGCCGAGCACGACGTGGAAGTAGTCGTCGGCGAGTGCCCCGGGGCGTTGCGCGCCGACGTCGGCCATGACCGTGGTGGGCAGCCCGAAGAGCTGCAGCGCCTGGTCGACCAGGTGGGCCCCGAGATCCCAGAGGACCCCGGACCCGGGCCCTTCCCGCTCCCGCCAGCCGCCGAGCGGGTGCGGGGAGAACCGGTCGTAGCGGGCGATGTAGGTGGAGACGTGCCCGAGCAGGCCGGCCCGGACGCAATGCCGCACGGTCAGGTAGTCGCCGTCCCACCGCCGGTTCTGGAAGACGCTGAGCAGGCGGTCCTCCCGTTCGGCCAGCCGGATCAGCTCGTCGGCCTCCGACGAGCTGGTCACGAACGGCTTGTCGACCACGACGTGCCTGCCGGCACGCAACGCCGCGCCGGCGAGCTGGTGGTGGAGCTCGTTGGGCGCGGCGACCACGACCAGCTCGACGGCGGGGTCCTCCAGCAGCGCGGCCGGCGTCGCCACCACCCGCACCGCCGGGTCGTCCCTGTGGACCTTCTCGGGATGGCGCGAGGCGACCGCGTGCAGGCGCAGGCGCGGCTCCGCGCCGATCAGCGGCGCATGCAGGAACGACCCGGCCAGGCCGTAGCCGACCAGCCCCACCCCGATCGGTCCAGCGCCGGCATCACGCATCCCTTCCTCCCTGCATGCGGCGTTGCCGAAGGATAGCCGGTTGCAGGCTAAGCTCCACGCCGCCATGTGGGATGCCGCTCAACCGGAAGACCACGCGGCACGAAGAAGAAAGCACACAGGGCCTTCGCGCCATGGAGCACCAGGAGAACGGGAGGCAGGACGTGATCGTCGGGATGGTCGGCACCCGCTTCGCGGGTCTGGACGGGGTGAGCCTGGAGGCGGACAAGCTGGGAACGGTCCTCGAGGACGAGGGCCATCAGGTCGTCTGGTTCGCCGGCGAGCTCGGCGACCGGTTCCGGCCGGGCCTGCTCCACCCGCCCGCCCACTTCGGGCACCCCGCCATCCGCTCCCTGGAGGCCGAGCTGTTCGGGAAGCGACCACCGACGCCGGCGGCGATCCGGTCCCTGCGGGACCGCACCAGGGAGCTGAAGACCGCGCTGCGCTGGTTCCTGCGCGACTTCGAGGTCGACGTGCTGATCGTCCAGAACGCGCTCTGCCTGCCGATGAACGTCCCGCTCGGGGTGGCCCTGGCGGAGCTGCTGGCCGAGACGGGGGTCCCGGCCGTGGCTCACCACCACGACTTCGCCTGGGAGCGGGAGCGCTTCCGCCGGCCCCAGCTGCCCGACATGCTGCGCGCCGCGTTCCCGCCGGCGCTGCCAGGGCTGTGGCACGTGGTGATCCAGTCCGCCGCACGCGAGCAGCTCCAGCGCCGGCGCGGCATCGCCTCGACCGTGCTGCCCAATGTCATGGACTTCGAGGAGGAGCCCGTGCCGGGCGACGGCGCCGCCTACCGCGCCGCGGCAGGGCTCGGCCCCGACGACCTGCTGCTGCTGCAGCCGACCCGCGTGGTCCCCCGCAAGGGCATCGAGACGACCTTGCGGCTGGCCAGCGAGCTGGACGACGGCCACGTGAAGGTGGTCGTCAGCCACCATGAAGGCGACGAGGGCTTCGGCTATGGCAGGCGGCTGCGCGAGGAGGCCGACCGGCTCGGCGTCGACCTGATCTTCGCGCCGGTCCGGGCCGAGTACGAACAGGACCCGACCCGGCCACTGCTGGCCGACGCCTACGCCGCGGCCGACCTGGTCTGCTACCCCAGCCGCTACGAAGGGTTCGGCAACGCCCTGCTGGAGGCCATCTATCATCGCCGGCCGCTGCTGGTGAACCGCTACCCGGTCTACGTCCGTGACATCGCCCCCACCGGCGTCGAGTGCCTGGAGATCGACGGGGGCCTGTCGCCCGAGGCGGTGGCGCGGGCGGCCAAGCTGCTGGAGGACCCCGGGCAGTGGCGGGACTCGGCGGAGCGGAACTACGAGATCGGGCGGCGCCACTTCTCGTTCGCCGTGGTCCGCGAGCGGTTCCTGCCGCTGATCGCCAGCGTGGCACCCTGCTACGGCGAGCAGGCCGCGGCGATGGAGGCGGCCGCTCAGTAGGCGAGGGCGACCTTGACGGCATGCGCCGAGCCTGGCATCCCCGGTCGGGTGCGCCTGGCGACGGCGCGCAGCACGTCGTGGCGGGTCATCACGCCGAGCGGCCTGCTGGCCTGGTCGACCACCGGCAGCCGGTTGACGCCGTTGTCGACCATCGCCCGCACCGCCTGCGCCAGCGACCAGTCCGGCCGCGCCGTGATCGGCTCCTCGGTCATCAGGTCGCGGACCCTCAGGCCGGCCAGGCGGTGCGTCCGCCTCGGCACCTGCCCGTCGGCCGCGCCGGTCGGGTCGTCCAGCAGGGTCGGGACCAGCAGGTCCCGCTGGGTCACCACGCCCACCACCCGGCCGTGGTCCACCACCGGCGCCCCCGAGATCGCCCGGTGCACCAGCCGCCGCAGCGCCGCCTCGGCCGGCGCGTCGGCCGCCAGCAGCACCACCTCGCCGGTCATCGTCTCCCCGACCGACCCCAGAAGCTGCGTCGAGGTCGTCTCGTCCCACGTTGCCGTTGTCATGCGTCCTCACACCTCCCCGGCGGACTCATGGGCGGCGGCCCGCCGTGCCACCTAGGGTCGCGGGTCACCGGCGACGCGGCATGGGCCGTCGGGCACTGATGTGGCGGGACCTTCGGCCCGAGGTGCGGCCGCGCCGGCGCATCAGCGGGCTCGGCTCGCCAGCACCTTGAGGTAGTTGGCCCGCTCGAAGGCGGCCGGGTCGCGGACCGAGCGCTGGCTCAGCTTGCCGCGGACCTGCTCGAGCGACTCGTAGCCGTGGCGGTCGAGCCAGTCGGCGAGCCCGGCCTCGACCTGGGAGAGGTGGTCGGGCCCGTGGCGGAGCAGCGCCGAGGTCATCATCGCGACGTCCGCGCCGGCGAGCAGCGCCTTGATCACGTCCTCGGCGGAGTGGACGCCGGTCGAGGCGGCCAGCGAGATCCGGTGCCGGCCGTGCAGGATCGCGATCCAGCGCAGCGGCAGCCGCAGCTCCGCGGAGGTGCTGAGCTCCAGCGAGGGCACCACCTCGAGGGTCTCGACGTCCAGGTCGGGCTGGTAGAACCGGTTGAACAGCACCAGCCCGTTGGCGCCGGCCTCGACCAGTTGCCCGGCCATGTTGGTGACCGAGCTGAAGTACGGGCTGAGCTTGACCGCCAGCGGGACGCCGGCGGCCTTGCGGACCGCGTGGACGATGTCGAGGTAGCGCCACTCGACCTCGGACCCGCTCTGCCCTGGACTCGAGGAGACGTAGTAGATGTTGAGCTCGAGCGCGTCGGCCCCGGCCTGTTCGAGCCGGGCGGCGTGGCGGACCCAGCCGCCGCGTGAGGTGCCGTTGAGGCTGGCGATCACGGGGATGGACAGGCTTGCCTTGGCCTGCTCGACGAGCGCGAGGTAGGCGGCGGCCCCGGCGCCGTAGCCGGCGCGTGCCTCGCCGCCGGTCGCGCCCGTGGCCAGCAGCGCGTCGACGTCGCGGGCCTCTTCGGCGAGGTCCTCCTCGAACAGGGACGGCAGCACCACGGCACCGACCCCGGCGGCCTCCAGCCGCTTGAGGCCGTCGAGCGCGCCGGTGAGCGGCGACGACGAGGCGACCAGCGGGGTTCGAAGCTCCAGCCCGAGATAGCGGGTGCGCAGGTCGGCCATGGCGGCTCCTCCTCCGGCGGCTTGGAGCGCTCAGGCTCGCCCTGCCCGATCGCCTCCCATAGGGGCGGAGGTCCCTGCCCGCGGAGGGCACCTGGCCCATGACCCGTACGGTGCGCTGTACCATCCCGACCGTGACCAGCCCCGACCGGCCGACCATCCCCCTGGACCGCGTGGACGCGGTCGTCTTCGACACCGACGGCGTCCTGACCGACACCGCCAGCGTGCACTCGGCCGCCTGGAAGCGGCTGTTCGACGAGTATCTGGAGGAGCGGGCAGCATCGCTCGGCGAGCAGTTCCGGCCCTTCGAGGAGCTCGACTACCTCCGCTACGTGGACGGCAAGCCCCGCTACGACGGCGTCGCCGGCTTCCTCGCCTCCCGCGGCATCACCCTGCCGTGGGGAGACCCGTCCGACCCACCCAGCCACCAGACGGTGTGCGGGCTCGGCAACAGCAAGAACCGCTACTTCCTCGCGCACCTCCGCGAGCACGGCGTGCACGCCTTCCCCAGCTCGGTCGCGTTCGTGCGGGAGCTGGGCGCCAACGGCGTGCGGACGGCGGTGGTGTCGGCCAGCCGCAACATGCGCGCGGTGCTGGACGCCGCCGGGATCCGCCGGCTGTTCGACGTGGAGGTCGACGGGGAGGACGCCGCCCGGCTCGGCCTGGCCGGCAAGCCCGACCCGGCGCTGTTCCTGGAGGCCGCCGGCCGGCTCGAGGTGTCGCCGGCGCGGGCGGTGGTGGTGGAGGACGCGCTCGCCGGCGTGGAGGCCGGACGGCGCGGCGGGTTCGCGATCGTCGTCGGCGTGGACCGCGCCGGCCAGGCCGCCGAGCTCGCCGCCCGCGGCGCCGACGTGGTCGTGGACGACCTCGGCCGCCTCGGCCTGGACGGCGCGACCGACGAGGAGCGTGGGTGAGCACCTGGACGCTCGCCTACGAGGGTTTCGACCCGCGGGAGGAGCGGCTGCGCGAGACGCTCTGCGCGCTCGGCAACGGCTACTCCGCGACCCGCGGGGCCGCGCCGGAGACGGCGGCCGACGACGTCCACTACCCCGGCACCTATGTTGCCGGCTGCTACAACCGACTCGTGAGCCAGGTCGGCGGCCGCGAGGTCGAGAACGAGGACCTCGTCAACGTGCCGAACTGGCTGCCGCTCAGCTTCCGGCCCGAGGACGGCGACTGGCTCGACCTGCGTGCGACGGAGGTCCTCGATTACCGGCAGGAGCTGGACCTACGCCGTGGCGTGCTCCACCGGTTCCTGCGCGCCCGCGACCCGCGGGGACGGGTGACCCGGGTCACCCAGCGCCGCTTCGTCCACATGGCCGACCCCCACCTCGCCGGCCTGGAGACGACGCTCGCCCCCGAGAACTGGAGCGGTCGCCTGCTGATCCGCTCGGCGCTGGACGGCCGGGTGACCAACGCCGGCGTCGAGCGCTACCGCTCGCTCGACGGCCGCCACCTGAACCCGCTGGAGTCCGGCCAGGAGGGCGAGGACGCGGTCTGGCTGCTGGTCGAGACCCGCAGCTCGCACCTTTGTATCGCGGAGGCGGCGCGGACCAGGGTGCTCGACGGTGGCGACGCGGTCGAGGTGCGGCGGCGGACCCACCAGGAGCCAGGGTTCGTCGCCCAGGACCTCGTCCTCGACGCCCGGGAGGGCCGGCCGCTGACGGTCGAGAAGGTGGTGGCGTTGTACACCTCCGGGGCCAGGGAGATCGCGGAGCCGGGTACCGCGGCCCGCCAGGAGGTCGCCCGCGCCGGGCGCTTCGACGAGCTGCTGGAGCGTCACACGCTGGCCTGGGAGCAGCTCTGGCGGCGCTGCCGCCTCGACCTGGACGGCGACCAGGACGTGGACCAGACCGTCCACCTCCACATCTTCCACCTGCTGCAGACCCTGTCCGTGCACACCGTCGACCTGGACGCCGGCGTGCCCGCCCGCGGGCTGCACGGCGAGGCCTACCGCGGCCACGTCTTCTGGGACGCGATGTTCGTCTTCCCCTTCCTCAACCTGCGGTTCCCGGAGCTGACCAGGGCGCTGCTCCGCTACCGCCACCGGCGCCTGCCGGAGGCGCGCTGGGCGGCAGGGCAGGCCGGCTACCGGGGGGCGATGTACCCCTGGCAGAGCGGCAGCGACGGGCGCGAGGAGACCCAGCGCCTGCACCTCAACCCCCGCTCCGGGCGCTGGCTGCCCGACAACTCCCACCTGCAGCGGCACGTCAACGTGGCCATCGCCTACGACATCTGGCAGTACTACCAGGTCACCGCCGACGTCGACTTCCTCTGCGAGCAGGGCGCCGAGATGCTGCTGGAGATCGCCCGCTTCTGGACGAGCGCCGCCACCTACAACCGCGCCCTGGACCGCTACGAGATCCTCGGGGTGATGGGACCGGACGAGTACCACGACGGCTACCCGGACCGCGACGAGCCCGGCCTCGACAACAACGCCTACACCAACGTCATGGCCGCCTGGGTGCTCTGCCGCGCGCTGGAGGCCCTCGAGCTGCTGCCGGAGCTCCGCCGCACCGAGCTGGAGGAGCGGCTCGGCCTGCAACGGGAGGAGCTGGACCGCTGGCGGGAGGTCAGCCACAAGCTGCGGGTCTGCTTCCACGACGGCGACATCATCAGCCAGTTCGAAGGCTACGACCGGCTCCAGGAGCTGGACTGGGACGGCCTGCGGGCTCGGCACGGCGACATCCGCCGGCTCGACCGGGTCCTCGAGGCCGAGGGCGACTCCCCCAACCGCTACAAGGCCTCCAAGCAGGCCGACGTGCTGATGCTGTTCTACCTGCTGTCGGCCGACGAGCTGCGCGCGCTGCTGGACCGCCTCGGCTACCTGCTCGAGCCGGCCTCCATCCCTCGCAACGTCGACTACTACCTGCAACGCACCTCGCACGGCTCGACCCTCTCGGGCATCGTCCACGCCTGGGTGCTGGCGCGCTCCGACCGGCCCCGGTCCTGGCGGTTCTTCACCGAGGCGCTGGCCTCCGACGTCCACGACGTCCAGGGCGGCACCACCGCGGAAGGCATCCACCTGGGCGCCATGGCCGGCACGCTCGACCTCGCCCAGCGGTGCTACACCGGCCTGGAGACCCGCGAGGACGTGCTGTGGCTGAGCCCGAGCCTGCCCGAGGAGCTGGACGGGATCGACTTCGACATCCGCTACCGGGGCCACTGGGGGGTCAACGTGCGCGTCACCCAGGAGCTGCTGCGGGTGCGCGTCCCCGCCGGCCGCGCCGCGCCCGTCAAGGTGTGCGTCAAGGGCGAGGTGGTCGAGATCGAGCCGGCGGCGTGCGGGAGTTCCCCTGCGGCCGCCACATCAGCGGCCCAGAGACTGACGGTGGCGCGACCCGCTGACGCCGCGGGACACTCTGCCGGACCATCCGCGGTGGAGGGACCTTCCGATGGAGCCAACCAACACAGGAGACGACACCGACCCGGCCTGGACGGTCGCGGTGGACGGCGACCCGCACCCGGAGCGCGTCGCCGAGACGCTGCTCACCCTCGCGGACGGCCGCTTCGGCACGCGCGGCGCCAGGGAGGAGGACGGCGCGGGCGCCACGCCGCTGACGCTGGCCGCGGGGGTCTACGACGGGGCGGACGTGCCGACGCTGCTGCCGGGGCCGGTGTGGACCGGGCTGCGGGTGGCGTCGCCGGACCACCGTGACCGCCGGCGGCTCGACCTGCGCGCCGGGGTGCTCCACCGGGAATGGGCGGCCGGCGGCGCCAGCCTGCGGAGCCTGCGGTTCGCCTCCCTGGCCCGTCCCGGTGTCGCCGGGCTGCGGGCCGAGGGCCCGGCCGGCGCGCTGCGCGCCGGACCGCCGCTGCTGGCCCCCGGCGGTCAGGCGGAGGCGGCGCTGGACGGCGTCGACTCGCCGAGCTTCAGCCAGGGCCAGATCGGGGACGCGGCCTGGGCCAGCACCCGGGCACGCGGCGGCGGCGGCATCACCGTGGCCGCCCGCCAGCGCGAGTCCGACGGTCGATCGCGGGTCGTGGAGCGGCTCGCCGTCTACCTGGCCGACCCGGACCATGCCCCGGCGCCCGAGGCGGCCGTGGAGTCCCTGCGGGCCGCCGAGGCGGTCGGGTTCGACCGGCTGCTGGCCGAGCACCGCGCCGCCTGGGCGGCCAGGTGGGCCGACGCCGAGGTGGCGGTCCAGGGCGACCCCGAGGCCGAGCTGGCCGTCCGCTTCGCCCTGTTCCACCTGCTCGCCTCCGTCGCCGACGACGGCGAGGCGGCCGTCGGCGCCAGGGGCCTGTCCGGTCCGGTGTACCTGGGCCACGTCTTCTGGGACTCCGACGTGTTCGTCCTGCCGGTGCTGGCCGCGGTCCGGCCGGCGGCGGCCCGGGCGATGCTCGAGTACCGCATCCGGCGCCTGCCGAGCGCCAGGCGGCTCGCCGCCGCCTCCGGCCGGGCCGGGGCGCGCTTCCCCTGGGAGTCGGCCGCCGACGGCACCGAGGTCACGCCCCCGACGATGCGGGACCCCCTGGGCCGCGTCATGCAGATCCACACCGGGGAGCTGGAGGAGCACATCGTCGCCGACGTCCCCTGGGCCGCCTGCCGGTACGCCGACTGGACCGGCGACACCGCCTTCCTGCACGGGCCGGGCCGCGACCTGCTGGTCGAGACGGCCCGCTACTGGGCCTCGCGCCTACGGCTGGACCCGGCCGGGCGGGCCCACATCGACGGCGTCATCGGGCCCGACGAGTACCACGTGGGCGTCGACGACAACGCGTTCACCAACGTGATGGCGCGCTGGAACCTGCGCCGGGCGGCCGCGCTGGTCGAGCGGGCCGACGGTGAGCTCGACGAGGAGGCGCGCGAGTGGCGGCGGCTGGCCGATGCGCTGGTGGACGGCTACGACCCGGCCAGCGGACGCTACGAGCAGTTCGCCGGCTTCGACGGCCTGGAGCCGCTGCTGATCGGGGAGCTGGCCCGGCCGCCGGTCGCCGCCGACCTGCTGCTGGGGCGCGAGCGGGTGGGCGCGACGCAGATCGTCAAACAGGCCGACGTGCTCATGCTCCACCTGCTGGTTCCCGAGGAGACCGCGCCCGGCTCCCTCGCCCCCAACCTGGCCTGGTACGGCCCGCGGACCGCGCACGGCAGCTCGCTGTCGCCGGCGGTGCACGCGGCCCTGCTGGCCCGCGCCGGCGAGCCGGACCGCGCCCTCGAGCTGTTCCGGCTCGCCTGCCGGCTCGACCTGGACGACCTCACCGGGACCACCGCCGGCGGCCTGCACGTGGCCACCTTCGGTGGGGTCTGGCAGGCGCTGGCGCACGGGTTCCTCGGGCTCCGGCCGTCCGGCGAGGCGCTCGGCGTGGACCCCCGCCTGCCGGCGGCCTGGGACGCGGTCACGCTGCGCCTGCGTTTCCACGACCATCGCGTGCGCGTCCGGGCGGGCCACGACCGCCTCGACCTGGCCGTGGACGGCCCCGTCCGGGTCGAGGTCCCCGGCCTGCCGGCCCGGACCGTCGCGCCGCCGGGCGCGAGCTGGCGGCGGGCCGGACCGACCTGGGAGCCGATGTCGCCGTAGCGGGTCCCGCCGGACGGCCCTGGTTGCACGGGCCATCCGGCCCATGACCAGCCCGGCGCCTGGCGGCACGCTTGCGGCATGGGCGGCGACACCGCCGCCCGCGACCTGAACCAAGAAGGAGGAGGGTCGCCACCATGGCAGCAAGCACTTCGACCGGGCGGGCTTCCAGCGCACCCGTGTACATCGAGGAACCGGCGTTCTCCAGATGGCTGTTCGGCTCGAGCACGGCCGGCTGGATCTGGCTGGTCGCCCGCGTGTGGCTGGGCTGGGAGTGGCTCCAGGCCGGCTGGAGCAAGGTCTTCGGCGGCAACATCACCTGGCGGTTCTGGAACTGGGGCGACGCGGCCTACAGCCTCACCGGCGACGGCAACATCGGCTGGGTCCGGTCGGGCACCGTGGCCACCGAGGACGGCGGTCAGCGCACCCTGCAGGTCGGCGACGCCGTCGCCGGCTTCGCGCGGGGGGCGCTGGAGCGCGGCACCTCCGGCGAGCACCCCGACATCGCCTACTCCTGGTACGTGAGCTTCCTGGAGTGGGTGCGCGACACCGGGCACACGGTCCTCGGTCCGGTCGTGGCGATCGGGGAGGTTGTCATCGGCATCGCCCTGATCCTCGGCATGTTCGTCGGGATCATGGCGTTCCTCGGCGCGATCCTGAACTTCACGTTCGTGTTCGCCGGCAGCGCCGGGGTGAACCCGGCGATGATCGCGGTCGCCGGCGTCCTCATCTTGGCCTGGCGCAACGCCGGCTGGTACGGGCTGGACCGCTACCTGCTGCCCAGGCTGGGCACGCCCTGGCACCGCGGCGAGCTGTTCACGGGGACCAGGACCAGGACCACGGCCGGGACCACCTGACGACGAGGCGGCGAGGGCCCCGCGGTACCGCGGGGCCTCGTCGCGCGGAGCCGGGGATGGCGGATACGCACCCTGGAGAGGAGCGGAACGATGAAGGTGCTGGTGACGGCGGCGACCAAGTACGGCGCGACCGGCGAGATCGCCCGGGCGATCGGGGAGGTGCTGCGCGAGCACGGCCTCGACAGCACGGTCGGCCCGCCCGAGGACGCCACGACCGTCGACGGCTACGACGCGGTGGTCCTCGGCAGCGCGGTCTACGCGGGCCACTGGCTGAAGCCGGCCAGGGAGCTGGTGGACCGGTCCCGCGACGCCCTGGCCACCCGGCCGGTGTGGCTGTTCTCCAGCGGCCCGGTCGGCGACCCTCCCAAGCCCGAGGAGGACCCGGTGGACGTGGCGGAGATGGTCGCGGCCACCGGGGCGCGCGACCACCGGGTGTTCGCGGGCAAGCTGGTGCGCAAGCAGCTCGGGTTCGGCGACAAGGCCATCGCGGTGGCCCTGCGGGTCCCGGACGGGGACTTCCGGGACTGGGCGGAGATCAGGCGCTGGGCGGCCGGGATCGCCGACGCCCTGCACGCCGGACCGACCTGACCGCGGGCGCCGGCGGCGGTGTTACCCTGCCGGCGATGCCGGGCACGCAGGAGCGGTACGAGCGCTTGCTGGAGGCGGGGCTCGCCCTGTCCTCCGAGCTGTCGCTGCCGGCCATCCTGCAGCGCATCGTCGAGCTGGCCGCCGGGATCGCCGGCGCCCGCTACGGCGCGCTCGGGGTGCTCGGACGGGACGGCCGCATCACCGAGTTCATCACCACCGGCGTCACCCCCCAGGAGCGGGCGGCGATCGGTCACATCCCGGTCGGCCGGGGCATCCTCGGCGTGCTCATCGACGACGCCGTGCCGCTGCGGCTGCGGGACATCGCCGAGGACCCCCGCTCGGTCGGCTTCCCGGCCAGCCACCCGCCGATGCGCTCCTTCCTCGGCGCCCCGGTCACCGCCCGCGGCCAGGTGTTCGGCAATATCTACCTGACCGAGAAGCAGGGGGCGGCCGAGTTCGACGCCGAGGATGAGCGTGCGCTGGTCCTGCTCGCCGCCCAGGCCGGCGTGGCGATCGAGAACGCCCACCTGTACGAGGAGGCCGCCGACCGCGCCAAGCGCCTGGAGGCGCTGCGGGCCATCACCGTCGCGATCCTGGCGGGCACCGACGCCGGCGACCCGGTCGGCCTGGTCGCGCACCACGCCCGCGAGCTGGTCGGCGCCGACCTGGCAGTGCTCGCCGTCCCGGCCGCCGACGGCGAGCTCGTGGTCGAGGCGGCCGACGGGCTGGGCGCCGACGAGCTGCGGGGGGCGGTCTTCCCGGTCGAGGGGTCGGTGACCGGCGAGGTGATCCGCACCGGCAAGGCGGTGGTCCTCGCCGACGCGGCCACCGACCCGCGCACCGCTCAGCCGGTGGTCGGCGGCGGCATCGGCCCGGCCGCGTTCGTCCCGCTGGCGGTGCGCGGCCGCACCTTCGGCACCCTGATGGTCGGCAATTCCGGCGGCGGGCCACCGCTGCGCGAGACCGCCGTGCAGCTCCTGGAGACGTTCGCCGAGCAGGCCGCGGTGGCGTTGGAGTACGCCCGCCTGCAGCGGGAGCTGCACCGGCTGGCGGTGCTGGAGGACCGCGAGCGGATCGCAAAGGACCTGCACGACGGCGCGATCCAGGCGCTGTTCGCGGTCGGCATGGGCCTGCAGGGCTCGGCCATGCTCGCCGGCGACGAGGAGCTGCGACGCCGGATCGAGAGCGCCGTCGAGGAGCTGGACCGGGTCATCCGGGACCTGCGCAACTACATCTTCGGGCTGCGGCCGGGGATCCTCGCCGACCGCCAGCTCGATCAGGCGCTCCAGCGGCTGGTCGAGGAGCTCCAGCAGCGCAGCGGCGTGGTGGCGGTGGCCGAGATCGACCCCGCCGCCGCCGCCGAACTGGCCGGGAAGGCCGGCGACCTCGTCCAGCTCGCCCGCGAGGCGCTGTCCAACGTCATCCGCCATGCCGGCGCCGCGACCTGCCGGGTGTCGCTGTACCGGACCGAGGAAGGCACGGTCCTGGAGGTCGACGACGACGGGCGCGGCTTCGACCCCGCCCGGACGAGCTCCGGCGGGCAGGGCCTGCGGAACCTCCGCGAGCGCGCCGCGGCGCTCGGCGGCCGGGCCGAGATCGCCAGCGCGACCGGCGAGGGCACCAGGGTCCGGGTCACCATCCCCCGCTGACCCAGCACGTCGGAGGGCTCGCCCGGGTCCACCTGGCGGAACGTCCCGGCCCCGCCGGGACCTTCGACCCTACGGCCAGCCCCGGCACGCATCCACCATGGTCGCCATGTTGACGCGGTGCTTCGACGACACCACGATGCGGTCATGAACCCGCAACCGCTCCGGGTCATGCTGGTCGACGACCACGAGGTGGTCCGCGACGGCATCAGGTCCCTGCTGGAAGCCACCGACGACATCGTGGTCTGCGCCGAGGCCGGCTCGGTCCGCGAGGCCGTCGCCGTCGCCGAGCGCGCCCTGCCGGACGTGATCGTCATGGACGTGCGGCTGCAGGACGGCAGCGGCATCGAGGCGACCCGCGACATCCGCGCGGCGCGGCCCGCCACCAACGTGCTGATGCTGACCTCGTTCGCCGACGACGAGGCGCTGTTCGCCTCCATCCTCGCCGGCGCCGCCGGCTACGTCCTCAAGCAGATCCGCGGCGACGAGCTGGTCACGGCGATCCGCAGGGTGGGGCAGGGCCAGAGCCTGCTCGACCCGGCCGTGACCAAGGGCGTGCTCGACCGGCTCCGCAAGGGCAAGCACCTGCTGATGGACGAGAAGCTGGCGCGGCTGTCGCCACAGGAGGAGCGGATCCTCGGGCTGGTCGCGGAGGGCGGCACCAACAGGGAGATCGGCAAGGAGCTGGGCCTTGCCGAGAAGACCGTCAAGAACTACGTGTCCAGCATCCTGACCAAGCTGGAGGTGACCCGCCGGGCGGAGGCGGCCGCCTACCTCGCCCGCCACACCACTACCCCGGGAGTGTGACCGTCCCGGCGACGCGGAGGCGTCAGGCGGCGGCACGCCACCCTTCACGGCGATGACCAGGCTGCTCGTCGTCCACCACACCACCTCGCCGCGGCTGCAGGCGATGTTCGAGGCCGTCATGTCGGGCGCCGCCGACGAGGCGATCGAGGACGTCACGGTGGTGGCCCGACCGGCGCTGGCGGCTACCGCGGTCGACGTGCTCGACGCGGACGGCTACCTGCTCGGCACCCCGGCCAACCTCGGTTACATGTCCGGTGCTCTCAAGCACTTCTTCGACCAGGTGTATTACCCCTGCCTGGACGCGACCGTGCGGCGGCCCTACGGCTTGTACGTCCACGGCAACAGCGACACCACCGGGGCGGTCAGGGCGATCGAGGCGATCGCGCAGGGCCTGCGATGGCGCCGCGCCCAGGCGCCGGTGACCGTGCTCGGCGACCCCGGCCCGGAGGAGCTCAAGGCCTGCTGGGAGCTCGGCGCCGCGATGGCGGCGGGCCTTGCGTTGCCGTAGGTCCCACAAGCGACAGGTCCTCTGACCCTCCCGGCCAGGGGCGTCCGCCAGCACTATTGGTCGCGGAGGCGGGTTCGGGAGGTGCCGCATGGAACGCTTGAGCGCGCAGGACCTCATGACGCTCTGGCCCGAGGAGCTGGGGTGGTCACAGGACATCGGTGCGCTGGTCATCCTCGACGGCGGGGGGCTCCTGGACGCCGATGGTCGATTCCTGATCGAGAAGGCACGCGATGGGGTCGGCGGAAGGCTCCACCTGGTTCCTCGCTTTCGTCAGCTCTTGTACCGGCCCGCGTTCGGGCTGGGCTGGCCGTTGTGGATCGACGCCCCGTCCGTCGACGTCGCCGAGCACGTTCGGGTGTTCCCGCTCGAGGCGCCGGCCGACGAGTCGCGGCTCCTGCTGGCGTGCGAGGAGCTGCGGCACCGTCGGCTGAACCGATCGCGGCCACTGTGGGAGATGTGGTTCCTGCCCGGGTTGCCGGGCGGACGCGTCGGCTTGTTCATGAGACTGCACCACGCGATCGCCGACGGCATCGCGGGAGTCGCCGCGCTCGGCGCGTTCGTCGATCTCGTCCCCGATCCACCTGGGACGACCGCACCGCCGTGGACGCCGGCTGCCAAGCCGTCCGCTCGTGCGCTCTTCGCCGACAACCTGCGCCGCCGCCTCCAGGCGATCGGGCGCGCCCTTGCCAGGCTCGACCATCCCGTCGACACGGTCCGCCAGGCCCGGCGGGGATGGCCGGCGGTGCGCGAGGCGTTCGCGGAAGCGCGCGCGCCACGGACGAGCCTGAACCAGCGGGTCGGTTGGCACCGCAGCTTCGCCCTCATCCGCAGCGACCTCGACCTCGTCAAGCACGTCGCCCACGCACACGACGCCAAGGTCAACGACGTCCTGATGGCCGTCGTCGCCGGCGGCTTGCGCGAGCTGCTGCGCGGCCGTGGCGAGCGCGTCGATGGGTTGGTCCTGCGGGCGTTCGTTCCCGTCTCGCTCCACACCGAGCAGCCGGGTCAGGCGCGCGGCAACCTGGGTGGGGCGATGGTCGTGCCGCTGCCGATCGGCGAGCCCGGCGATGCGCGCCGGCTCCGGCTGATCGCCGCGGAGACCGCGGAGCGGAAGAAGAAGCGCCGTCCGCAGGGCGGCACGCTGTTCCGGAACGTCCCGATCCAGCGGGCCTTTCTGCGTCTCGCCCCCCGCCAGCACGTCGTGAACACCTACGCCACCAACGTTCCCGGCCCGCCGGTGCCGCTGTACTTCGCCGGCGCCCGTGTGCTGGAGGTCTTCCCGATCGTGCCCATCCTGGGGAACCTGTCGATCGGTGTGGGTGCGCTCTCCTACGCCGGGCAGTTCAACATCACCCTGGTGGCCGACCGGGAGACCTGCCCGGACCCGGACGTCTTCGTCGAAGGCGCGCGTCGCTCACTGGCCGCCCTCGCGGTCTCGATTGCTGTGGCGGCGGATCAGGCGGACATGTAGCCGCCGCCGACGTGGGGACCTGATCGACCGGGTCTTCTCCACCTACCGTGCCGACAGCCAGATCAGCCGGCTCGCCAGCGGCGCGCTCACACTCGATGGCTGCGACGCCGACGTCCGCCTGGTGCTGGAGCTGTGCGACCGGCTGCACGAGGCCAGCCGAGGATACTTCGACGCCTGGGCCGCCGGGCCCGGCCTGCTCGACCCGTCCGCGTGGTCAAGGGCTGGTCGGTGGAGGTGGCGTCCGAGCTGCTGGTGGCGGAGGACTTCGCCGACCACCTCAGCAACGCCCGGCGGCGACGTCCAGGCCCGGGGGGAGCGCGAGCCAGGCCGGCCATGGCGCGTCAGCGTCAGCGACCCCCATCACCCGGAGCGGCTCCTCACCGTGGTGGACGCCCGCGACCTCGCGGTCGCCACCTCGGGCACGACCGAGCGGGGAGCCCACGTCTTCGACCCCCATCGCCGCGAACCCGCCGACCAGCTCGCCAGCGTCACGGTGGTCGGGCCGAGCCTCACCTGGGCCGATGGCTACGCCACCGCCGCGCCGGCGATGGGGCTTGCGGCGCCGGACTGGCTGGCTGGCCTGGACGGCTACCAGGCGCTGGTGGTCGACACCCACGGCGGTGCCTGGTGGACGCCCGGCTTCCCCACGCCCAGCGAGCCACGCGCCGCGGAGTGACGGGACTGCTCAGGACCCGACGTCCAGGCCTGCTTCCAGGCGTCCATCTGGCGGATGTCCGCACGCTGCTCCACCAGCATCCGTCGGGCGAGCTGGCGCACCTCGGGGCGGGTGCCCTGGCGGGCCTCGGTCGCGGCCATCGTGATGCCAGCGCGTTCGCGCGCCGTCATCACCTCCAGGAGCGCCAGGTCCAGGGCGAGCCCGCGAAGCCGGGACAGCCGCTCCAGGTCGGTCTGTTTGCGGGTATCGACCCGCTGATGGCTGTGGCCGTGCGGCGCCAGACCCTGAAGGGACAGCCATCCCTGGAGCCGGTCGATGTCGCCCTGGTCGCGTCGGGTGATGGCGGCAGCAAGCTGGGCGAGCTCCGGGTGGGTGATCTGGTCCCGGGTCAGGAACGCGATCGAGCTCGCCTGCCACAGGTGGGGGACCATGTGCTGCATGAACCAGACGTCGGTCTGGTCAGCGGCAGCGGCGGTCGGCGAGCCAGCCGGCGGAACGGGCCCGCGGCAACCAGCCGCCAGCAACGCCACGATGATCGCCCACCCTGCGAGCCGGCCGTGCACGATCCCTCCTCTGGCGGTCGCACGTCCGATGAGGGTGTCGGGCGGGTGTGCCTGGTGCTTGACCGGCCGGGTCATGGGATGGTCAACGACATGGTTGCGGCTGCCGATGAAGTGGCGTCAGATCCTCTCTCGATCCGGGCTGGACATGGGCGCGCGCCACTTCTCGGTTTCCACCCTGCTTGCCGCCATCTGCCTGCTTCCGGTGGGTGTCGGGAGCGGCATGTCGGCGCACAGCCAGGCCGTGGCCAGCGTCCACGGTGCCCTCGCGAACAAGGCGAGCGAGGAGGCGCAGGTCCTGGCGGACTACTTCTCGCGGGCCCGGTCGATCGACCTGCTGACCGCCAACAACCCGGCCTTCGGGCGCTTCTATGAGCTGCCCGGCGAGCGCGCGGCCAAGGTCCGTACGGGAGGCCGGGTGCTCGACGAGGTCAACCACGCGCTCGGCTACCTGGGGCGGCTGTTTCCCGACAGCATCGGCGAGGCGTGCTTCATCGACCGGGACGGCGCCGAGATCGCCCGCATGGTCCGGGGCGTTCGGGCAGCGCCAGAGGACCTGTCCCCGGACGAGTCCAGCAACCCCTTCTTCCGACCCACCTTCGCCCTCCGCCATGGGCAGGTCTACCAGGCACGACCGTACGTATCGCCGGACACCGGCGAGTGGGTCATCTCCAACTCGACGCTGATGCCGACCTCGGACGGGTCCAAGCCCGCCATCGTGCACTTCGAGGCCACGATCGAGAGCTTCCGGACGGTGGCCGCCCGGCTGAGCAGCGAGCTCGCCATCGTGGTGGTCGACGGTCGCAGCGGCGCGGTGGTGATCGACAGCCGCCGGCCACAGCGGATCGGCGCGCCGCTGGGCGTCCCGGACGAACGCGGGTTCCGCTCGATCATCCAGGCCCGCACGCCCAACGGCGTCCGCTCGATCGCCGCTCACCCGGTCGCCTACCAGCGCCTGCAGCGGCAGCAGGGCAACGCCAACGACTGGTATGTGGTCGCCGTCGCCCCCACGGCGGTCGGGTTGCTGTACGGGGTGGGCCTCTGGTCGATCGCGATCGTCGTCGTGGCGCTGGCGCTGCTCGCCTTCGCCGCTTTCTCCTACCTGGCCCACCACCGGATCCTGGTCGCCGCCTCGCTGACCGACGCGCTCACCGGGATCAGCAACCGGCGCAAGCTCAAGCTCGACCTGGAGCGTGGGCTGAAGGACGCCAGCCCGGCCAAGCCGCTGCTGCTGGCGATGTTCGACCTCAACGGCTTCAAGGCCTACAACGATACGTTCGGCCACCCAGCCGGCGATGCCCTGCTGGTGCGGCTGGCGGGCGCGCTCGACGCGGCGATGGCTGACCGGGGCGCGGCGGCCTACCGCCTCGGCGGGGACGAGTTCTGCATCCTCGCCGCCGTGGACCGCGACGCCGCCGCATCCGTCGTCGCGGCGGCGACCGGAGCGCTCACCGAGCACGGCGGCGGCTTCTTCATCACCGCCTCTCACGGGTCGATCCTCCTGCCCGAACAGAGCCAGGAGCCATCGGAGGCCATGCGCATCGTCGACCAGCGCATGTACGCGGAGAAGACCAGCGCCCGCCGCTCCGCTGACCGCCAGAGCAGGGACGTCCTGCTGTGTGCGCTGCAGGAACGCGCCCCGGAGCTGGCCGAGCGCCACGAGGCTGTCGCCCGGCTGGCCGAGGCCGTCGCCGAGCGGATGGACCTGCCGGCCCAGGAGCGCATCCAGCTCCGGCAGGCGGCCGAGCTCCACGACGTCGGCAAGCTGGCGATCCCCGACGCGATCCTGCACAAGCCGGGCCCGCTGGAGCCTGACGAGTGGGCCTTCGTGCGCCGCCACACCCTCATCGGCGAGCGGATCATCGGGGCCGCGCCCGCCCTCGCCGAAGCGGCCAAGTTGGTCCGCTCCACCCACGAACGCGTCGACGGCGGCGGCTATCCCGACGGGCTTGCCGGTCAGGACATCCCGCTCGGCGCTCGGATCATCGCCGTCTGCGACGCGTTCACCGCCATGACCTCGCCGCGCCCCTACGCGGCCCAGCGGTCAGCGCAGCAGGCCATCGCTGAGCTGCACCGTTGCGCGGGCACCCAGTTCGACCTCGCGGTGGTCGACGCGGTGTCCGGAGTGGTGGCCCACTCCTCATGGCCGAGTGAGCCGACAAGTGCCGCAGCAGGCAACAACGACCCTGCTCGCCATCGCGTCTGACCCGGCTGGGTCCAGGACAACGCCCCGCTGGCCGAGTCAAGCCGCTCGGAGGCTATACACGCTCAGGGACGGAGGCGTGGCGCACCCGCGGCTTGGCCCGCCGGCGACCGAGCAGCCGGAAGGTGACCAGGCCCAGGCTTCCGAGCGCGAACCAGCGGGCCGCCGGGTTGCCGGCCTCGCTGCCGGCGGCGAGGGCATGCACGGTAACCAGCCCGAAGACGACCACGGCGAGGCGGTGGACGGCGCGCCAGGCCCGTCTGGGCAGCCGGCGCACCGCCAGCGACGTCGCCTGGACCGGCTCGATGTCGCCCTTCCCGGCCCGCTGCCCGCCTGGGTGACCCCCGGTCGACTCGACCAGGTGCTGGACAACCTGCTCGCCAACGCGCTCGATGCGTCGCCGCGCGCTGGCCGCGTCGCGGTGACGGCGACCCGGTCGGGCGACCGGGTCGAGCTCCACGTCACCGACGAGGGTCCAGGGCTGAGCGACCAGGACCGGGAGCGCGCCTTCGATCGGTTCTGGCAGGCGGCGCCACCCCACGACGGCGACCATGGCGGCTTCGGCCTCGGCCTGGCGATCGTCCGCCAGCTCCTGATCGCCGACGGCGGGTCGATCGAGCTGCGGCCGGCCATCGGCGCCGGCCTCGACGTGGTGGTGCGCGTCCGCGCCACCGCTCCCGTCTAGTCGACCACCGAGCCGCAGGTGATGTTGAGGGCGGTCGCGGTCATGGTGCGGGCCCAGTCGGAGGCGGCGAAGACGGCCACGTTGCCGACGTCCTCCAGCGTCGCCGCCCGCTTGAGCATCGTCCCCTCCACGATGCCGTCGACGATGGTCTCCATCCCGTCGGCGTCCTGCGGGATCGTCTCGGGCACCCCGCCCGTCTGCAGGGTCACGACGCGGATGCCGGACGGCCCGAGCTCGGAGGCCAGGTTCCGCCGAAGGGCCTCCATGGCCTCGAACGCGACCTGGAGGCCGCCCAGGTGGTAGCCGGGCGGTGGGTCGCCCGAGCCGCCGAAGACCAGGATCACGCCCGATCCCTGCCGGATCATGTGCCGCGCCACCGCCCGCGAGGTCACGAACATCGTCCGCACCGCCGTCACCACCGGCCGCTCGAAGTCGGCAAGCGACAGCTCCACCAGCGGCGTCCCCTGCACATCCCCATGCGAGATCACGTTCATGCAGATGTCGATCCCCCCAGCCGCCGTCGCCACCGCGTCGGCGTGGGCGTCCACCGCGCGCTCGTCCAGCGCGTCGACCTGCGCGACCTCGGCCACCCCACCGGCGCCGCGGACCTGCTCGGCGACCCGCTCCAGGGGTTCAAGGGTCCGGCCGGCGAGGTGGACCCTGGCGCCCTCCCGCGCGAACGCGCGCGCGACCGCGCCGCCGATGGCGCCGCCGCCGCCGTAGACGACCGCGTTCCTGCCCTCCAGCAACACCCCAAGACCTCCCTGCAGCTCGGCGGGTCGGTAGCCTACCCGGTCGGCGTCGGTGCGCGGGCCTCCCAGTGGTCGGCGCGGTGGCCGGCCGCCTCCAGGCGCTCGCGGACGTCCCGGTCCAGGCGAAGGTCCACGGCGCCGAGCAGCTCGTCGAGCTGCGCGACCGTGCTGGCGCCGACGACCGGGATCGTCGGTGGCTCGCCCTGCATGAGCCAGGCGAGCACCACCTGGTTGGGGGTCGCGCCCAGCTCGGCCGCCACCTCGCGCAGCACCGCCAGTCGCTGCTGGTTGCTGGGATGGTCATAGCCCGCCGGCGGTGCCTCGTCCGGACGGGCGTACACCCCCTTCAGCAGCGGCGAGTACGCCAGCAGGGTCAGGTCCTCCGCGGTGGCGTAGTCGATCAGCTCCTCGGTGATCAGGTTGAGCTGGCCGGGATCCGGCTGCGGCAGCAGGTAGCTGTGCTCCTGCTGCACGCACTGGTACGCCGGGCGGCCGCCGGCACGCGCGATCGCGCGCGCCCGCTCGATCCGCCAGGTGGCGTGGTTGCTGGCGCCCAGCAGGCCGACCGTGCCGCGCTCGGCCAGCTCGGCCAATGCGTCGACGGTCTCCTCCAGCGGCGTGGAGCGGTCCTCGACGTGGGCGTAGTAGAGGTCCAGCCGCTCGACGCCGAGCTGGCGCAGGCTGGTCTCGGCGTCCTCCCGGATCGTCTTGGCGCCCAGGCCCTGCCAGTGCGCGGGGCTCGGGTCGCCGGGGACCAGCGTCCTCGCGCCGACCTTGGTCGCCACGACGACCTGGTCGGTCACGCCGCGGGACCGCCGCCAGCGCCCGATGACCCGCTCGCTCTCGCCGGCGTCGCCGTGCCACTGGCCGTAGTTGTTGGCCGTGTCGAGGAAGTTGCCGCCCGCCTCCAGGAAGCGGTCGAGGATGGCGAACGAGGTGCGCTCGTCGGTCCGGTAGCCGAAGTACATGGTGCCCAGGCAGAGCTGGCTGACCTGGAGGCTGACCCTGCCGTCGCTGATCTGCCGCTGGCGCATGGTGGTTGCTCCTCTCAGCAGTGCCGCTGGCTGGTGACGGCTCCAGGCTAGTCCCGCTAGCCTGCCGGACCTGCGCGCCTTCCCGCTCGGACGCTGGGTCTCGGCGCTCCGCTCGGTCGCCAGCACCCTGCCCTACACCGAGCTGGGCTACCCGGACCCCACCGGCCACCCCCGGCTGCGCCACGTCCTGGCCGACTACCTGACGCGGGTGCGGGGGGCGCTGGTCGACCCGGCCGACGTGACCGTGTGCCGCGGCGTCGCCGACGGGACCGGCCGCGTCTGCCAGGCCCTGCGAGCGGCCGGCATCGGCGCCGTCGCGGTCGAGGACCCCGGCTGGCACCGGCTGCGCGAGGCCGCCACCACCGCCGGGCTGCGGGTCGTCCCGACGCGCGTCGACGGGCACGGGCTGCGGGTCGGCGACCTCGACCACGACCCCGCGGTGCGCGCGGTCATCGTGAGCCCGACGCACCAGTTCCCGACCGGGGTGGTGCTCTCGGCGGAACGCCGTGGCGCCCTGCTCGACTGGGCCCGCCGCGTCGACGGCGTGATCCTCGAGGACGACTACGACGCGGAGTTCCGCTACGACCGCCGGCCGGTCGGGACCATGCAGGGCACCGACCGGTCGCGGGTGGTGCTGCTCGGGTCGCTGAGCAAGACGCTGTCGCCGGCGCTGGGCATCGGCTGGATGGTGGCGCCGCCGGCCTGGATCGAGCCGCTGCGCGCCGCGACCGGGGGGCTGGCCTGGCCGTCAACGCTCGACCAGCTCGCCTTCGCCGCGTTCCTGCAGGCCGGCTCCTACGACCGCCACCTGCGCGCCGCCCGCAAGCGCTACCGCCTGCGCCGCGACCGGCTGGTCCGGGCGCTCGCCGAGCGCCTGCCCGACGCCCGCCTCCTCGGCGTGGCCGCGGGGCTGCACCTGCTGGTCCACTTCGACGGCGCGGTGGACTGCGCCGCGGTGGTCGGCCGGTCTGCGGCCCATGGCATGCGGGTCGCGAACCTGGACACCTACCGGTGCCGCGACGACGCGATCGGCCCGGGCGTGGTGCTCGGCTACGGCAACCTCGCCGAGGGCCAGCTCGACGAGGCCGTGGCGCTGCTCGCGACCACCGTAGGCGACAGTACGACGTCGGCTGGGCGACGCCCCGGGCCTGGGCTGTGAGGATGGCACCCACGACGAGCGGACGGGCCAGACGGCCCGGCGAGACCCAAGGAGCTTCGGGATGGGACGACGCACGGCCCAGCGGAGGGCGGCGGTGCTCCTCGGCGCGATCGCCATCGGCACGATGCTGGGGGCGGCGCTCGCCCCCGCCGCGGGCGCCGCGGTCCAACCCGCCTGCAGGGTGAAGAACCCCACCCAGGACACCTGGTTCGCCACCCAGGACGGGCGCGCGCTCACCAGGGCGATCGCCGCCGCCAACCCGGGGGACCGCCTCAACGTCTTCGGGACCTGCCGTGGCAACTACGTCATCGACAAGGACCTGCGGGTCTTCGGCAACACGCAGGCCGCGGCGCCCACCACCCTGGACGGGAGCGGTAGCGGCCGGGTCCTCACCGTGCTCCCCCGCCTGGACGCCACCGTCACGGTGACGCTCGCCAGGCTCGTCGTCACCGGCGGCGGCGAAGGCGGGATCGAGGTCGGTGAAGGCACCACCGTCACCCTGAGCTCCTCGACCGTGCGAGGGAACACGGCGACCAACCGCGTCGGCGCCGGCATCCAGAACGGCGGCGACCTGACGCTCAACTCCACGACCGTCACCGGCAACCGGGCGGCGCTGGACGGCGGCGGCATCTACAACTTCGGCGACCTCACCCTGAACTCGTCGAGGCTCACGCGGAACACCACCGGCGGGGGCGGCGGCGGCCTGTTCAACGAGGGCACCGCCGTCCTGAACTTCTCCCGGGTGACCGGCAACACCGCGGCCGGCCCGGGAGGCGGCATCCTGAACGTGAACAGCCTGACCCTCAACTCGACGGTCGTCAGCGGCAACGTCCCCGACGACTGCGCCTGCTAGGAGCACCCGGGACGGTCCGGGGCGGCGGGCTCCTCGGTAGACTTGCCCGAATGCGCCCACCGATCGTTCCCGAACCCTGCCCGCTCGACCTCGAGCTGCGGCTCGAGCCCGGCGGCCGCCTGGTGTACGTCTCCGACCTGCACCTGACCGACACCGGGCCGGCCGACGACTTCAAGGCCACCGCCGAGCTGTGCGAGCTGCTCGCCTCCCTCCACGACCATCCCGGCCAGGTGCTGCTGGCCCTCGGCGGGGACATCCTCGACCTGCTCCAGGTCGAGGGCCCGAAGGAAGACCGGGTGGCGAGGGCGCTGGAGGGGCCGGTGGCGGCCAGGGTCGGCGACGCCCTGCAGCACCTTGCCGCCCGGTCCGGGGTGACCGTGCTGTACCTGGTCGGCAACCACGACTCCGTGCTGGCCTGGGACAGCGCGGCCCGCAAGCTGGTCGCCGACCGGTTCGGGGTGACCGAGTTCGCCCTGCACGCCCGCATCCGCGTCCAGCACCGGGACGGGTCGGGCGAGGTCGTGGTGGTGGCCGAGCATGGCGACGCGCTCGACCGCTGGAACCGTCGCACCGACCCGTTCGACCCGCTCGACGTGCCGGTCGGCGACCACGTCGTCAGCGAGTTCGTCAACCGGCTGGAGGCCGCGAGCGGCCGCTACCCGCAGCTCGCCCTCGACGAGGTCGACAACGTCCGGCCGGCGCTGCTGGTCCCGTGGTGGCTGGTGTCCAACTTCTTCTACAAGTTCATGGGGCGGGCGCTGCGGGACTTCGCCCTGCCGCTGGTGCTGCTGACGATCGCGCTGAACCTGGTGGTCGGGCTGCTGGTCGGCGACCTCGGCCGCATCGCCTACCTGGGCAACCGGGCGGTGCGCTGGGTGTCGTCGTTCGTGCTCACCAACCTCGCCTTGCTCGCGGTGCTGTCGACGTTCCTCGGCCGCAGCTTCCGCCGCGCCGCAGCCGCCTACGGGCTGCCGTCGCCCGACGAGGCCTCCGAGGAGGCGGAGAGCCGCCAGGGCGAGCTGCCCGAGCTGCTGGAGCAGCGCGACCCGGACGCTGCCGTGCTGATCACCGGCCACACCCACGAGCCCCGGGTGGTGCGGCTGCCCGGCGGCCGGGTGGCGGTCGACGGCGGCTGCTGGGTGCGCGGCCTGGTGCCGGTGCGGGCATGGCTGTCGCTGCCGCCGGTGTTCGTGCCGACCTATCCGGTGAACTGGGTCGACGTCCAGGCCACCGGCGACGGCGTGGTCGTCACCCTGTGGGAGCGGCGCCTGGCCGTCACCCGCCGCCTCGGCCGGATCGAGCGGCTGGTCGCCCGGCGGCCGCTGCCGCCCGCCGACGCCGCCCCGGCGACGGTCGCGGCCCAGGTGGTCCTGCCCGCATGACCGCGGCCCGATCCACCGGGGGACCCCCTTGGGGTCCGGGGGACCCCCCCGGCGAGGGCGGCTCGATCGCGTTCGACCGGGCCGCCGGCTACTACGACGAGAGCCGCGGGCTGCCCGCCGGCGTCGACGAGCTGGTCGCCGACCGCATCGAGACGGCCGTGGGACCCGGTGCGCGGTTGCTGGAGCTCGGCGTCGGCACCGGCCGTGTCGCCCTGCCGCTGCACCGCCGCGGCCGCCGCGTCGTCGGGGTCGACCTGTCGCTGCCGATGCTGGACCGGTACCGCGCCAAGGCGGCCGCGCTCGGCCTGCCCCCGCCCGCGGTGCTGCGGGCCGACGCGACCCGCCTGCCGTT
>Ga0307278_10000151_pt1 | contig 34471 bp, 34 predicted proteins | sample ER_DNA_117_FD_194482 | JGI IMG/M metagenome (GOLD analysis project Ga0307278, IMG submission 194482) | Bulk soil microbial communities from the East River watershed near Crested Butte, Colorado, United States - ER_DNA_117 | ecosystem: Environmental > Terrestrial > Soil > Floodplain | place... | reverse complement strand
CTCCCCCAACTCTAGGAGGGGCCCACCATCCGGCCGCACCGCAGCGCGCACACGTTCCGCCGCCCGTTCGGCTTCTGGCAGGTCCCGCGGTGGCTCAAGCCGCAGATCGGTGGCCGGAGGACTGAAGATCCCCTGCTCCACCAGGTACTCCACATCGCTCGCGACCTTCTCGACCGCTCGATCCAGCGGTACGGAACGCTGGCCGGCAGCGGCATCGGTTCGACGACTCACGACTGCCTGCGGTCCCTCGACCAGGAACCAGTCGAGCGGGCGGCCGAGCGCTGCGGCGATGCGACCCAACTCGACGGCGGATACCCTTCGGGATCCTGCCTCGATCTTCGCGACAGCCGTGCGATCCAGGTCGATTGCGGCGGCAAGGTCTGCCTGAGTCAGCTCTGCCTCGATCCGGGCATCGGCGACGCGCTGGCCCAGCTGCTGCTGATCAAACTGCTGGGCCCCAGGCATGATGTGCGATTTTAGCACAATGGCTGGCATCGTCCGCGAAGGCCGCGGCATCTGTTCACGATTGGGCCGCCGGCCAAGACGACAGGACTCGTCGCTGGCCATTCGGGTTTCGAACCCTGCGAGCCGGGTGGGCGCCGCCAGCGAAATCTCTTGCATCAGCTCGTGGTCCGGTGTTCCGGCTGTCAAACGGCCGCCACCGGCCCGATGGCGCGGTTCACCCCAGGGGTAGGTTGGGTAGCCCAGACGCTCGCCTATTCGAACCCCGGTGAGCTGCGGGTTCGCGTCGCAGGCCTCGCCAAGGCGGCCGGATGGGTGCCCTGAGCGCCACTACACGCACGTCGCCCGACCGGCACCGCGGTGGGGCGCCATCCGGCCTCAGCCCCCCTCGCTCGGGTGATCGGGCCGGCGGCGGGCGGGCGCGGCCGGCAAACGCTGGCGGCCGAGCCGGGAACGGGCCTGGCGGACGAGGAGACGGAAGAGATCCGCCACGGCCGGAACCGCGCCCCGCTTGAAGCCCAGGAAGAGCGCGATGATCAGCAGGCCGTAGACCACGGTTCGAAGCTGCCCGAAGTCGATCAGGAGCTCGTCCAGCACCGCGAACACGACCGTTCCCACCACCGGCCCCAGGAGGGTCCCGAGCCCGCCGAAGGCGAGCATCACCAGGACGCGGACGTCGACGTGTCCGAATTCGAAGGTCGAGGGGCTGATGAAGCCGTCGCTGTGCGCGAAGACGGCTCCGGTGATCCCCAGCATCGCGGAGCCGATCAGGCCGGCGTAGATCCGGTAGCGGGCCACGTCGACCCCGGCCAGCTCGGCGGCGAGCTCGTTGTCGCGGAGCGCACGGAACGCCCACCCGAAATGGGATCGCTGAAGCGCACGGAACACGACGAGGAAGACCACGAGCATGCCCAGGAACAGGTAGTAGGCGGCGACCCGGTCCCGCAGGAAGGTGCCGTCGCCGGCGTCGACCACCAGGCCGGTCTCGCCGCCCGTCAGCTCCCGCTGGCCCAGCACGAGGTTGCCGAAGGAGAGGGAGAAGGCGAGCGTCACGATCCCGGTGAAGATCACGCCCAGCGAGCGGCGCACCGCGACCCAGCTGAGCAGCCCCCCCAGGGCCGTGGCCAGCGCCGTGGCCAGCGCCAGCCCCACGGCCATGGGAAGCTCGGCCGTGTCGGCGAGGATGGCGGAGGCGTAGCCGCCCACCCCGGCCAGCGCGCCGACGCACAGGAACAGCTGGTTGGTGCTGCCGAAGATCACGTTGAAGGCGATGGCGTAGGCCCCGAAGACGAGGGCGTCCACGGCCAGCCCCATCATCAGCCGCGAGTCGCCCAGCCACAGGGGGACCAGGGCGAGGACGGCGCCGGTGACGGCGATCGGCCAGAAGGCGCGGGTCAGCGAGCGCGGCGGCCGGGCGCTCACCCCCAGGGGCGCGGCCTCGGACTCGACCGTCGCGTCGAACTCGGCCGTCACGGCTACCGCCCCAGCAGCCCGCGTGGCCGTATGACGATGGTGAGCGCCGCCGCCGCCAGCAGCACGATGGTGGTGATGTACTGCCCGATGTAGAAGGCGCTCACGGTGCTGACGATACCGAGGAGCACGCCGGCGAGGAAGGCTCCCGCGACGCTGCCGAGGCCGCCGACGACCGCGACGATCAGCGCCAGGATGGTGAAGTCGAACCCGGCCGTGACGCTCACCGGCGAGGTCATCGAGCGGGTCACGGCGACCAGTCCGGCGAGGGCGCCGCTGAGCGCGAAGATGAAGGTGCGGACCGCCGCGGGGTTGATCCCGACCAGCCGCGCGCCCACCTCGTCCTGGATCACGGAGCGGGCGGCCCGCCCCAGCGTGGTGGCACGGAAGAACAGCAGCAGGATGGCGCCCACCGCCAGCGAGATCCCCGAGGCCAACAGGCTTCCCACCCGCATGCGGACGCCGAGGATCGGCACGGCCTCGCCGCCGATCTCCAGGCGCAGGGCCCCGGTCGGGTAGCGCCAGAGCAGCAGCCCGTCGATGACGAAGGCCACCCCCAGGGTGAGGAGCAGGCCGAGGAGCACCCGGTGCTCGCCGCGCTGGTGGTACACGGGCGGCATCAGGGTCCTGTCGATGACGACCCCGCCGGCCGCGGCCGCCAGCAGCCCGGCCGCCGCCGCCACGAGCGCCGGTGCGCCGGCGGTGAGGGTGATCGCCACCACCATCGCCGCCAGCACGGCCGCCTGGCCGTACGCCAGGTTGAGCACGCCGCCCAGGCCGTAGATCAGGGTCATGCCCACGCCCAGGAGCCCGAACTGGAGGCCGAGGACGATTCCGTCGAGGGCGACGGCCGTCATGCCACGCCCAGGTAGGCCCGGCGGACCTCGGGATTGCGCTCCAGGTCCTTGGAGGCGCCCTCGAGGCGGATGCGGCCGTTCTCCAGCACGTAGCCGCGGTCGGCCAGGGCGAGGGCCAGCGGCACCTGCTGCTCGGCGACCAGCAGCGTCACGCCCGTCTCCTTCAGCGCCTGGAGCGCCTCGTACGCGCTCCGGGCCAGCTTGGGGGCCAGGCCCGTGGTGGGCTCGTCGAGCATCAGCAGGCGGGGACGGGACATGAGGGCCCGGCCCACCGCCAGCATCTGCTGCTCGCCGCCGCTGAGGCTGCCGGCCGGCTGCTTGCGGCGCTCCTTCAGGCGGGGGAACAGGTCCAAGACGACCTCGAAGGCGGACGGGTCGGGCCGGCCCGGGTAGGCGCCGAGCAGCAGATTCTCCCGCACACTCATGCCGGGGAAGAGATGGCGCTCGGCCGGCACGTAGGCCAGGCCGGCCCGCGCGATTCGGTGGGCCGGACGGCCGGTGATGTCCTCACCGTCGAAGCGCACCCGGCCCGCGGAGACCGGCAGCATGCCACAGAGCGCCCGGAACAAGGTCGTCTTCCCGGCGCCGTTGGAGCCGATGACGGCGACGGCCTGGCCCGCGGCGACCTGCACGTCGACGCCTTCCACCACGTTCTCCCCCAGGTAGCCGGCCGAGAGGCCGGACGCCTCAAGCATCGTGGCCCTGGCCGAGATAGGCGTCGATCACGTCGGGATGACGCATGACGGCCTCCGGCTCGCCCTCGGCCAGCATCCTGCCGAAGTCGAGGACGATCACCCGCTCGGCCAGGCTCATCACCGCCTTCATCACGTGCTCCACCCAGATGATGGTCGTCCCGAGTGTGTCACGGGCGGTGCGCACGATCTGGAGGGAGGCGGCCAGCTCCACGTCGTTGAGTCCCGCCATCACCTCGTCGACGAGCAGGAGCCGCGGCCGGCCCGCCAGCGCCTTCGCCATCTCCAGGAACCGCTGCTGGTGGAGGTTGAGGCTCCCGACGGGCTGATCGGTTCGGCCCTCGAGGCCGACGAAGGCCAGCGCCTCCTGCGCGCGCCGGATCGCCTCGGGTTCTCCCACGACACCGCCGCCGCCGAACATGGCGCCCAGCACGACGTTCTCCAGGGCCGTCATGGATCCGAACGTCAGCGGGGTCTGCATCACCATCGCGATCCCCCGCTGCCGGACCCGGTGGGGTGCGAGCCCGTCCACCCGCCCGCCGGCCAGCGTCACCGTCCCGGCGGAGGGTCGCTCGAGGCCGCCGATGGTCTTCAGCAGGGTGCTCTTGCCGGCGCCGTTGGGGCCGACGATGGCGAGGATCTCGCCATCGTCGACCCCGAACGTGACCCCGTCGACGGCGGGGAGACCGCCGAAGCGCTTCTCCACCGCGTCGACCGCGAGCAGCGCCATGCCCGCTCGCTACTGCGGCTGGAACGGCTCGAGCGGCTCGGAGACCAGCAGCCGCTTCGGGTACCAGGTGCCTGCCTCGTTCACCCCTTCCGGGGCCGGGCCGCGGCCCAGCAGGTCGAAGGCGATCCGGGCGTTGGCCAGCTCTCCCCACTCCGTCCACCGCATCTCGAAGGAGTAGCCGGGGATGTTGAAGGTGTTCTCGTGCAGGTGCCTGGCGATGGCGGCGGGATCGTCGCCGGCCGCGCGGACCGCCTCGGCCACCATCGTGACGATCCCGTAGCCGGCCAGGGCGTCGTCCTCGAAGAACTTGTTGTTCTGGGAGAACTGCAGGAAGCGGCGGGCCAGGTCCTGGTACTCGCTGCTCTGGACGTCGGCGCAGCCGAAGTCGGCGTAGCGGTCGAGGGCCGCGTCCTTCGCTCCGCTCATCACCAGCGAGCGCGGGGCGTAGGCGCCGGTGATCGGCACGTCGAAACCGAGGTCGGACGACTGGACGGTGATCGCCCCGGCGCCGGGCGGATGCCCGGTCGCCACGATCATCTGCGGGTTGAAGCGCTCCAGCGAACGGAGGTAGGTGGTGAAGTCCTGCTCGCCCACCGGGGCCACCTCGATCTGGAGCTTGATGTCGGGGGCCGCCGCGAACGAGTCCTCCAGCGCCGCCTTGATCGCCTGTCCCCAAGCGTAGTCGGCGACGATCGCGCCCACCCGGGTCAGGTTCTTGCTCTGGACGTACTGCAGCACCGGGCCGGCGACCATGGGCGCGGCGGGCAGGCAGGTGCGGAAGGTGTAGCGGCTGCCCGAGTTGAGGATGCCGCCCGCTCCGGCCTTCACCAGGAGCAAGGGGACCTTGCTCTGCTCCGCGATCCGAGCCGTGGCCAGCCCGACGTCGCTCGAGATGATCCCGCCGACCGCCACGACGCCTTCCCGCTCGATCAGCCGCTCGATCGCGCGGGTTCCTTCCTCGGCCTTGGACTGGTCGTCGGCCACCACCAACTGGAGCTGGCGGCCGTCGACGCCGCCGCGCTGGTTGATCTCGTTCACGGCGAGTTGCATGCCGTCGCGCACCTGCACGCCCCATGGCGTGAAGTTGCCCGTCAGCGACGTAAGCGCGCCGATGCGGATCGGCTGGCCGCCCCCCGCGTTGCCGCCCCCCTCGTCGCCGCCGCCACATGCCGCCAGCAGCAGGGCCGCCACCAGCAAGAGCGAGAACAGCCCGACCCTGGAACGATGCCTCATTTCCTCCTCCTGTCCCGCAGGCTTCCGCTGCGACGGGTCAGACCTCCGAGTGACCGGTCAGGCGTGCCGAAGCATATCAGCGGACTGACTCAGTCCAAGAGGTCTGTGCTCCTGCCGGCCTCACCCCAGCTCGTCCAGATGTATAACATCATCTTGACGATCGATATCATGGCTTCTAGTCTTCTGGCACACGCCGCTTGTGTGACCGCTGGAGGTGCCGCCATGGCGCGGCATCGCCGTCTCGTGCGCATGCTGCTCGCCTGCATCTCCGGGATGGTGTTGCTCGCCGCCGTCCCGGCCGCCGCGGGCACGGAACCTGCCTTCATCGCCATCAGGGGGATCGAGTACGCCCGGCGCGTCGGCAACGCGCACGTCCTGGACCTGTACCTACCCAGGCGCACGCGCGGGGGGTGCCACCTTCCCCGCCCAGGTGCACGACGGCAAGGCGGCCGTGCGCTGACCGCCGGTCACCTGGGACGCGCTGGTGCGCCACCTGACCCGGGCGCTGGCCGACCAGGACCACCACGCCCCTGACGGCGCAGAGATCCTCGCCAGAAGGACGACAATATTCTGAACGACCGTCAGAGATACGTCGTGATTATTGACCCGTAGTGTACCGCCCACAAGCGACTGAGAGATGGCATCCGTACACTCTGGCCATGGGCGGGCTTGGGCTGGAGATGCGGGCGGCGAGCGATGCCCAACCCAGGCACCTGCTGGTGACCCTGCTCGGGGACTACTGGTGGGACCGTGCTGAGTACCTTCCATCCGCGGCCCTGGTCGGCCTGGCGTCCGAGTTCGGCGTGACGCCTGCCGCGGCGCGGGCAGCGCTCAGCCGCCTGCGGCGGCGCGGCCTGCTCGCGTCCTCCAAAACCGGCCGGCGCACCTACTACGGCCTCACGCAGCGAGCCAGGCACGTGCTGGCCGAGGGCCGCGACCGCATCATGGCCTTCGGGACGCGCTCGGAGCCTTGGGACGGGCGCTGGACCGTGGCCGCGTTCTCCGTGCCAGAGGCGCAGCGGGCGCTACGCCATGTGCTGCGCACCCGCCTGCTATGGCTGGGGTTCGCGCCGTTGTACGACGGCATGTGGGTCTCACCGCACGACTCGGTCGACCCAGCGCTGGAGGTGCTACGCGACCTGAAGGTGGAGCGCGCCACGGTCATGCTGGCGACGATCCCGGCGGGGTGCCCCCTGGCGGGCGCCCCCATCACCGCCTGGGACCTGGAGCACATTCGCAAGCTGTATGAGGGCTTCGTCGAGGAGTACGAGCCGCTCCTGGAGCGGGTCCGCCAGGGCGGGGTGGGCGCGTCCGAGGCGCTCATCACCCGCACGGCGCTCATGGACACCTGGCGCAACTTCCCCAACCTCGACCCAGAGCTCCCCGACCAGCTCCTGCCGCCAGGATGGCCCCGGCGGCAGGCGCGCGACATCTTCGCCGAGGTCTACAACGGGCTGGGCCCGCTCGCCGAGGTGCGTGTCAAGCAGGTGGTGTCCCGGTACGCGCCCGAGCTGACGGGCTTCGTGCGCCGCCACACCACCGGCGCGTAGTGCACGGCTCCGTCGCTCGCAGATGCGTATCGGCGCTCGGTCTCCACCAGCCGGCACGGCAACGCCGACGGCCGACCCGACCGCGTGGGCACAGGCAACAGCGGTTCCAGCCGCGCCTACTGCTCATCGGTCAGGTCAAGCCGCCTCGTCACCGCTAGGGTGGCCACGAGGTCTCCGGTGTTCAGGTTCTTCTTGGTCGATGAACCCTCTACCGGAGATCTCACTTACTTCACGATCACGACACGCCCGTCACACCGGACTTCGAGGCAGATCCTCGGTACCTGGTCTCGAGGCGTGACCGATGAGCATCAGAGTGGGTCGAGGCGGGCCTTGAGCAGGCAGAACTCATTGCCTTCGGGGTCGGCCAGGACATGCCACTGCTCCTCCCCTGTCTGGCCGATGTCGGCCGGGCGCGCACCGAGCTTCAGAAGGCGTTCGAGCTCGGCGTCCTGATCGCGGTCGGTGGCGTTGACGTCGATGTGCAGCCGGGATTTCCCCTTCTCCGGCTCATCCCTGCGACTGAGGATGATCGTCGGCTGCGGACCGCCGAACCCTTCGCGCGGCCCGATCTCCACCGAGCCGTCGTCCTCGCGATCGAGCACGACGAAGTCCAGGACCTCGCACCAGAACCGCGCCAGCACCTCAGGGTCGCGGCAACCGAGCACGAGCTCACTGATACGACATGCCATGAACGAAACCTCCTCTCAGCCTGGGAACTGCCGGGGAGGCCACACGCGAATCTCATGGGCCCACAGCAGCGAAACACTCCCGCGATCGTACCGGACGAGGCGAGCACGGGCGAAATGATTTCAGGGCCGCCCCAGTCCGGGCAGCCGGGCAAGGCCATTGGCCATGCAGTAGGGAAGCTGACTTTGAGACACGGCCTAGACTCAGACGACCGCGTTGAGAGGACTACGACTTGATCAAATCCGTTACCCAGAACGCCCCTGCAACACCACGTTCTTTCACGCAGGAACCCGAAACCTTCAAACCGTGACTCGACTGGGCTGGTAACGCAGAGCCACCGCCCCCGACCGGAACTCCTGGCGGCCCACGAGCCTCAGCTCGAGCCGCTCGCTCAAGCCGGCGAACAACGTCGGCCCGTGGCCCGCCAGGATGGGCTGCACGACAAACTCGTACTCATCGATCAATCCCAGATCCGCCAAGGCCAGCGGGAGCTTCACGCCTCCCACGAACAGGCCTTTGCCTGGCTCCCGCTTGAGCTGCTGAACGGCTTTCCCCAGGTCCCCCCGCACGAGCTCCGCGTTCCAATCGACCCGGTCCAGGGTGCCCGACACGACGTACTTCTTTGCCCCGTCGATCGTCCGGGCGAAGGGGACCATCCAATCAGGCCGCGCTCCCGTCCGCGCCGGCCGCCGCCACGCCGCCTCTATCATCTCGTAGGTCACCCGGCCAAAGAGCAGGGCATCGGCTCGTTCCAGATTGGCGACGGCATGGCGATGCAACTCCTCGTCCGCGATCATCACCCGTGATCGGAGTCGACCGTCAGGCCGAGCGGGCCTGGCTGGCTATGCAGGCTTCGTCGGACACCGCTTGTTGGTCAGCATCAACACCACTCGGGCGCGGCCGTGGGGCAATGTTGGTGGACGTGGACATCGCAGAGTTCGGGGGCCGTACGGCAGTTCCCCTGATCGTCATCTGCAAGTGTGCGGTGGTGCGGCGGGTAGTCGCACCGTGACGCGGAGCCCGCCAGCGGGGCGGGGGGTGAGGGTGAGGGTTCCGTCGTGTGCTTGGGTGATGCTTTTGACGATTGCCAGGCCGAGGCCAACACCTGCGTGGTCGGTGCGTATGCGTTCGGTGCCGCGCCGAAACGGCTCGACAAGCGTCGAAGCTAATTGTGGGGTGAGCTTCTCGCCGGTGTTCTCCACACTGAGCACCACAGTCTTGGGGTGAACGCTGGTCGCGACCCACACGGTGCCCTGTTCAGACAGGTTGTGGACGATCGCGTTGTGCACGAGGTTCGTAGTCATCTGCAGCAGGAGCGCGTGCGAGCCGATGGTCGGGGTGATGTCGCCGGAGGTCTCGATGGTGACGCCCTGCTTTTCTGCGAGGGGGAGGAGCGTTTCAGTGGCTTCTTCCGCTATGAGGGACAGGTCGACGTGTACTCGGGTGAAGGACCGCTGGTCGGCGCGGCTGAGCAGGAGCAATGCTTCAGTGAGGTCGATCGCTCGGGTGTTGACGAAGTGGAGGCGGTCGACAAGGTCGCGGGTGTCGCGGTTCAGATCGTTGCGGGCCACGTCGAGAAGTGTCTGCGTGATCGCCAGCGGGGTGCGCAGTTCATGAGAGGCGTTGGCTGCGAATCTCTGCTGTTCGGCAACGTGTGCTTCGAGCCGCGCGAGCATGGTGTCGAAGGCGTCGGCGAGCTCGCGGAACTCATCTCTTCGGCCCTGTAGCCGGATTCGGTGGGAGAGCGATCCGTTCGCGGCCATGCGTGTGGCGCCCGTGATGCGAGTCAGAGGGGTGAGCATCCGGCCGGCGAGAAGCCACCCTCCCACGAGACCGAACACCAGCAGGAACGCCACGACCACGGCGGCCTTCGGCGCGAACAAGTGCAGGAGCTGGTAGCGGCTGGAACCTGGCAGAACCAGGTGGCGGCTGGGGTCTCGTCGCGGCGGTGGGTCGGGCACGTAGCGCAGGAGGAACACCCACACGGTGGCGAGCAGCAAGACGCCGGCGATCATGACGAGGGCGGCGTAGCTGAGGGTGAGCTTGAGGCGGACGCTCAGACCAGGGGCTCGGTTCATCGTCTCGGCCCTCACGCCCCAGCGTCTGGTTGCGTGTCGATGCGGTAGCCGACGCCGGGCACCGTGGCGATCAGCCAGGGTTCGCCGAGTCGTTTGCGTAGGGCCGAGACCGTGATGCGCACGGCGTTGGTGAACGGGTCGGCGTTCTCGTCCCATGCTCGCTCTAAGAGTTGTTCGGCGCTGACGACACCGCCTTCGGCAGCGACGAGGACTTCGAGCACGGCGAACTGCTTCCGGGTGAGCGCGACGTAGCGGCCATCGCGGTAGACCTCGCGGCGGAACGGATCCAGCCGCAGACCTGCGATCTCTCGCACAGGCGGCCTGTTGTGGGCGCGCCTGCGGTCGAGCGCTCTGAGACGGAGCACGAGCTCTTGCAGCTCGAAGGGCTTGGTGAGGTAGTCGTCGGCGCCGAGCTCGAACCCGGAGGCCTTGTCGTTGAGCCGGTCCGCAGCGGTGAGCATGAGGATCGGCATGCCGCTGCCGGAGGCGACGATGCGTTTGGCGATCTCGTCACCGGAGGGCCCGGGGATGTCGCGGTCGAGGACGGCGATGTCGTAGGCGTTGATGCTCAGCAGTTCCAGAGCGGTGTCACCGTCGCCGGCGATGTCGGCCGCGATCGCTTCCAGGCGTAGGCCATCGCGGATGGCTTCAGGCGGATGGCTTCAGCCAGATAGGGCTCGTCCTCAACGATCAACACACGCATGCTCGTCCATGCTAGGAGCCGGCGCATATCGTCGGCATATCGAAAACCGCATACGTGCTGACAACACCGCGCTGCCTTGACTGGAGGCATGTCCTACAGCAAACCAACACGTACAGCAGCCCGCCGTACCCGATCGGCCATCCTCGCTGCCCTTGTAGTCGTCAGCGCGGCGCTTATCGGTGTCCTCGGTTACCAGTCGTTGGCGGTCTCGTCTTCGTCGGCAACATCACCCATCGCCGCGGAGCCGCGCGCGCACCGCCCGCACGACAGTCTGCACAGCGACCGCCATGGCGCACTTGGCGAGGCTGACGGTGTCGTCCCTGACGGCGTGACGGTCTTCGATGACGAGATTCCGGCCGTGGCCAACCTTGATCCAGATCTCCTCGGTGCCCTCCGCCAGGCCGCAACGGATGCCGCGGGCGACGGGGTCGAGTTCTTCGTCGATAGCGGCTGGCGTTCCCCGGAGTACCAGGAACAACTACTCCGTGAGGCGGTCTCGAAGTACGGCTCAGAAGAGGAAGCTGCCCATTGGGTGGCCACCGCGGACACGTCTGCTCACGTGTCGGGGGACGCGGTCGACATCGGGCACTCCGATGCCTCGGCGTGGCTGTCCGAACACGGCGCCGAGTACGGGCTGTGCCAGATCTACAGCAACGAACCCTGGCACTACGAACTGCGCCCCGAAGCCATCGATCACGGTTGCCCGCCCATGTACGCCGACCCTACGCACGATCCCAGGATGCAGCAGTGACCAGCACGCTCGGGCATCGAACCGGTGTCAACACATTCACCACACGCTCGGGCACGCCCACACCGACACCGCCATGGACACGGGCACGAATCGGGTACAGATGCTCGCCCACGGCCGGACCTGACCGGATACCGTCGGACACACAACCCGGCCGCTGACCTTCATTCTTCCAGGTCAGCGGCCGGGTCGTGCTGGTGGTCGTTGGTAGCCCCGACCGGATTCGAACCGGCGCTACCGCCTTGAGAGGGCGGCGTCCTAGGCCGCTAGACGACGGGGCCGTGACGCTGGGGTGCCAGGACTCGAACCTAGACTAGCGGGGCCAGAACCCGCCGGGCTGCCAATTACCCCACACCCCAGGGCCGTTCGTGGACCGACGGCCCACAAGCTCGGGCATGATAGCGGTGCCCGGCCGCATCCCTCAACCGGCCAGGCCGGCGGCCCGCTCCAGGCGCGACAGCGCACGGGCCTTGCCGAGCAGCTCCATCGACTCGAACAGGGGCGGGCTGACCAGGCGGCCGGTGACCGCCAGCCGGACCGGCTGGAAGGCCGTCCTGGCCTTGAGCTCCCGCTCCTCCTGCAGGCCGCGGAGGGTCTCCTCGATCGCCGCCGCCGTCCACGGCTCGACCGGCTCCAGCCGCTTGGCCGCGTCGACCAGGAACCCTCGGCCCTCCTCGGTCAGCACCTTCGCGGCCGCGGCCTGGTCGAGCTCGACCGGGTCGGTCAGCAGGAAACCGACCATGTCCGGCACCTCGTCCAGCCGGGTGACCCGCTCCGCGACCAGCGGGGCGACCCTGGCGAGCAGCTCCTCGCCGGCGTCGCCGAAGCCGGCGGCGTGGACGAACGGCAGGGCGCGGCGGGCGAAGTCGTCCGGCGCCAGCCGCCGCAGGTAGTGGCCGTTGATGGCGTCGAGCTTCTTCTGGTCGAAGGCGGCCGGGTTGCGCGAGACCCGCTCGATGGAGAACACCCGCTCCAGCTCCGCCAGGGTGAACAGCTCGGTGTGGTCGTCGAGCGACCAGCCGAGCAGCGCGAGGTAGTTGACCATCGCCTCCGGCAGGTACCCCTCGTCCTGGAACGCCTGCACGGCCACCCGGTCGCGGCGCTTGGAGAGCTTGCGGCGGTCGGGGCCGACGATCAGCGGCAGGTGGGCGAAATGGGGCGGGACCGGCTGGCCGAGGGCGCGGAGGACGTGCACCTGCTTCGGTGTGGCGTCGCTCAGGTCCTCACCTCTGATGACGTGGGTGATGCCCATGTCGAGGTCGTCGAACGCGGCCGACAGCATGTAGGTGGGGATGCCGTTGGCCCGCATGATGACGAAGTCGGTCAGGGTGGCGTTGTCATACCGGGTCGTGCCCCTGATCAGGTCCTCCACCACCGTCTCGCCCTCGTCGGGCAGGCGGAAGCGGACCGCCGGCCGGCGGCCCTCTGCCACATAGGCCCGCACCTGCTCGGCCGAGAGCCGGCGGCAGTGCCCGTCGTAGCCGGGAGGCAGGCCATGGGCCGCTGCCGACCGCCGCCGCTGCTCCAGCTCCGCCGGGCTGCAGTAGCACGGGTAGGCGTCACCCTGGGCGACCAGGACGTTGGTCGCCGCCCGGTAGCGGTCCAGCCGCTCGGTCTGCACGTACGGGCCGTGCGGGCCGCCCCTGCCGTAGCCCTCGTCCCAGTCCAGGCCGAGCCAGCGCAGCGCCGCCACGATCGCCTCGGCCCCCTGGTCGACGTTGCGCTCGGCGTCGGTGTCCTCGATGCGGACCACGAAGCGGCCGTCATGCACGCGGGCATAGAGGTAGGAGTAAAGGGCGGTCCTGGCGTTGCCGACATGCAGGTAGCCGGTTGGCGAAGGCGCAAACCGGGTCCGAACGGTCTCGCTCATGGCCCGAATGCTACGCGAGTTCGTTTGGACGCGGTGCGGAGCTGCTATGGTATGAGCCCCCCAGCTCCACCCTTGGCACCGCCGTATCCCCCAACGGTGAGGAGGCCTGCGTGCAAGCATCCGAGGATGCTTCATCTCTGCGCGTCGCCATGCTGGCACCACCCTGGTTCCCGATCCCGCCGAACGGCTATGGCGGCATCGAGGCGATGGTCCACTGGCTGGTTGAAGGCCTGGTCGCTCAAGGCCACCAGGTCACCCTGATCGGCGCCGGTGTCCCCCAGACCAGCGCCCGGTTCCTCCAGACCTACGAGGAGCCGCCGGTCGCACGGATGGGGACGCCGTTCCCCGAGATCGTCCACGCCCTCCAGGCGGAGGAGCTGCTGGACGAGCTCGACGTCGACGTGATCCACGACCACTCGATGGGCGGCCCATTGACGGCGCGGGCGCGCCGGGCCCCGACCGTGCTGACCGCGCACGGCCCCGTCACCGACGAGCTCGGCGAGTGCTACCGGCTGCTGAGCCGCCACCACCCGATGGTCGCGATCTCGGAGTCGCAGCGGGCCAAGGGGCCGCACCTGCCCTGGGCGGCGACGGTTTACAACGCGATCCCGGTCGACGCCTACCCGTTCGAGACCGAGAAGGACGACTTCGTGCTCTTCCTCGGACGGATCAGCCCCGAGAAGGGTCCCGACCTCGCCATCGAGGCGGCCCGGGCGGCGGGGCGGCGGATCGTGGTCGCCGCCAAGTGCAACGAGCCGCCGGAGCACCGCTACTTCAAGGAGCGGGTGGCGCCGCTGCTCGGTCCCGACGCCGAGTGGTTCGGGCATGCCAGCACCGAGGAGAAGAAGAAGCTGCTGTCCAGGGCGAGCTGCCTGGTTTTCCCGATCCAGTGGGACGAGCCGTTCGGGATCGTGATGGTGGAGGCGATGGCCTGCGGCACCCCGGTGGTGGCCCTGCGGGCCGGGTCGGTGCCCGAGGTGGTCGCCGACGGCCTCACCGGCTACATCTGTGACCGGCCGGGCGAGCTGCCCGCCGCCATCCAGCGGACCGACGCGCTCGACCCGGCGGCGTGCCGCCAGCGCGTCGTCGACTGCTTCGACGTCCCGGACATGGTCGAGGGATACGAGACCGTGTACCGCCGCGCCATCGCGGCCGCCGCGGGCTAGCCGGGACGGGGCCGCGCGTCCTCGCCGACCACCTGGTTGGCGAGGACGCCGATGCCCTCGACCTCGACCTCGACCCGGTCGCCGGCCTCCAGCGGGCCGACCCCGGCCGGGGTGCCGGTCAGCAGGACATCCCCTGGCAGCAGGGTCATCACCTGGGAGACGAACGACAGCAGGCTCGCCACCCCCCGCTCGAGCTGGGAGGTGCGGGCCTGCTGGCGCGGCTCGCCGTTGACCAGCGTGCGCAGGGCCAGGTCGCTGGAGTCCAGGTCGGTCTCGATCCACGGTCCGAGCGGGCAGAAGCTGTCGAAGCCCTTGGCCCGCGACCACTGCCCGTCGGCCTTCTGCAGGTCGCGTGCGGTCACGTCGTTGGCGCAGGTGAAGCCCAGCACCGCCTGGATCGCGTCGGCCTCGTCGAGCCGGCGCGCCAGCTTGCCGACGATCACGGCCAGCTCGCCCTCGTAGTCGACCCGGCCGACCCAGCCCGGGTGGACGATCGGGTCGCCGGGCCCGATGACCGCGGTCGACGGCTTGAGGAAGATCACCGGGTCGGCGGGGACCTCGCCGCCCATCTCGCGGGCGTGCTCGGCGTAGTTCTTGCCGACCGCGACCACCTTGGTCGGCAGCACGGGCGCGAGCAGGCGCGCCTCCGCGGTCGGGAAGCGCTCGCCGGTGTACTCGAAGGCGGCGAACGGGTGCGGGGAGATGGCGGCGACGGTCTCGTCCTCGAGGACCCCGAAGCCGACCTCCCCCTTCAGGCTGTAGCGGACGATGCGCATGGCGGCACGCTCCTCGGGTGCTCAGGTGCGCAGCAGCAGCGCCTCGAGGGTCAGGCCGGTGCCGAAGGCGAGCGCGACCAGCCACCGGCCTGGCTCGACCTCGCCCGAGCCGAGCAGCGCCTCGAGGATGAACAGCACGGTGGCCGACGAGCGGTTGCCACCGTCGGCCAGCGTCTCGCGGGAGTGGGCGAGCTGGTCGTCGGTCAGTCCCAGCCGCCGCTGCACCCGGTCGACGATCTCGGGACCGCCGGGGTGGACCGCCCAGTGCGCCACGTCGGCGACCGCCAGCCCGTGCGGGTCGAGCAGGTCCTCCACCAGCCGGCCGACCCCGCGCTCGACGAGGGCGGGCACCCGCGGCGAGAGCCACATGTGGAAGCCGTCGTCCTCGATCAGCCAGCGCATCCGCTCCTCGCTGCGCGGCACGGTCACGCTGCTGGCCGCCACGATCGCCGGTCCGGAGCCGGCGTGCCCGACCAGCGCCGCCGCGGCGCCGTCGCCGAACAGGGCCTGGTACACCGCCTCCTCGCGGCGGGTCGCGGGCTGCACGTGCAGGGTGCAGAGCTCCACGCAGGCGACCAGGGCGCGCCGCCCGGACGCGGCCGTGAGCGCGGCCGCGGTGCGCAGCGCCGGCAGGGCCGCGTAGCAGCCCATGTGGCCGATGGCCAGCCGCTGGACGCGCTCGCCGAGGTCCAGGTCCTCGGCCAGGTGGACGTCGAGGCCGGGGCCGGTGTAGCCGGTGCAGGAGACCGCGAGCAGGTCGCCGACCTCGCCGGCGGCGCCGGGGCCGGCGCGGTCGAGGGCTCGCCTGGCTGCCTCGGCCCCGAGGCGGCGGGCGGCCGGGGCGTAGGTCCGCATCCGGTCGGCCGTGCTCCGCGCGTGCGCGTAGAAGGGCGGGTCGACCACGGAGGCGCGGCGCTCCACGCCGGCCGAGGTGAAGACCGCTTCCCACGCCGGGTCCCAGCCGGGCTGCTTGGCGAAGAAGTCTTCGACGATGTCGGCCTGCTTGAACACGTAGCCCGGCATGGCCGTGCCGAGCGCCTGGATGCGTGCGGTCATTCGGGAGCCTTTCGGTAGTCTCCTAGATAGGAGGCGCGCCGGTCCTTGCCGGTGGCGAACGTCGGTGTGGGCAGGCGGCGCGTGAGCAGGCCGCGGACGACGTCGGTGGGGCCGACCCGGGAGGCGAGCCCCTCCACGGCGACCGCTTCCAGGCCGCCGGCTCGCAGCAGGCGGTCCAGCTCGGCGGGCCGGATGAACAGCCTCCAGTCGTGGGTGCCCCTCGGCACCATGCGGAGCACCCGCTCCAGCCCGAACACGGCGGTGAACCAGGACCAGGGGGTGCGGTTGATGGTGTCGAACATCAGGCGGCCTCCGGGGGCGAGCACGCGGGCCAGCTCGGCGACGGCCGCCGGCAGGTCGGGCACGTGCTCCAGGACGTCGGCGGCCACCACCACGTCGAAGACGCCGTCGGCGAACGGCAACCGCTCCAGCCGCCCCTGCGTGGGCCGGAACGCCCCCATTGGCCCCATTGGCCGGGGCACCCCTTCGGGGTTCCCCGGACCCCTCCGGCCGATGGCGCGGCGCGCCACGCCGAGGCTGCCGAGCGAGCGGTCCAGCCCGACCACGGTGGCGCCGGCGGCGGCCAGCTCGCGCGCGACCAGGCCGCCGCCGCAGCCGGCGTCCAGCACCAGCCGGCCGTGCAGGTCGCCAAGCTGCCGAAGGTAGAAGTCGACACGGGGCCGGTTGATGGCGTGGAGGATCGCGGCCGGGCCGGCGGGATCCCACCACAGCTCGTCGATGGCCTCGTAGTACTCGTTGTCGATCGAGCAGCGCGCCGGCGGGACCGGCCGGGTCCGGTCGACGGCCAGCGCCGGGGCTCTCACGTGGACGTCCGGGGACCCGCGGTCGCGCCCAGCTCGACCCGCCCCAGCCACTGCAGGGTGGCGTCGTGGGATGGCGGTAGCAGCAGGCCGGCGTGGGCGTCCCGCAGCAGCCGCTCCAGCGGCCCGGTGCGCAGGTAGCCGCTGCCGCCGGCGGTACGCAGGGCGAGCGTGCAGACCTCCAGCGCCGTCTGGCAGACGAACAGCTTGGTGGCGGCCATGCGGCCGTAGTGGGCCACCGGGTCGGGGTCGGGCGGGCGGCGCACCGCCGCGTGCAGCGTCGCCCTCGCGGCGTCCAGGCGCATGCGCATCTCCCCGACCGCCTGCTGCACGCCGGGCAGCTCGCTCAGGACCTGGCCGAGGCCCTCGTTGCGCCGCTTCGGCAGGCCGCCGGTGACGTGGCGGCAGGCGGCCTCGGCGGCGCCGAGGAAGACGCTGGCGAACGACGGCCACGACCAGTGGGAGCCGACCAGGAAGGAGAGCGCCACCGGGAAGCCCTGGTCGACCACGCACTCCGGCGGGACCTCCAGGTCGTCGACGGCGATCGCGTGGCTGCCGGTCGCCCGCATCCCCAGCGCCTTCCAGTCGCCGAGCACCCGCAGGCCCCGCGCCGGCTTGGGCACCAGGAAGCCGATCGGCTCGCGGCCGGCGTCGGTCTCGACCGCGGCCGACAGGAACAGGTGGGTCGCCCGTGGCCAGCCGGTGAAGAACGTCTTGGTCCCCTGCAGCCGGAAGCCACCGCCTGGCAGCGGGGTGGCGGTGGTCGCCTGGTACCACCAGTTGCCGCCCGACTGCGGTTCGGAGAAGCCGCCCGCCAGGATGGCGCCCTCGCTCACCACCTGCTTGAGGAACGGCTCGACCCGGTCCCTGAACCCCTCGGCCAGGATCCCGACCCCGTGGAGGTGCATGTTGACGGCCAGCGCCGTGGCCGGGGAGCCCTCGGCGAGCCGGCTCTGGGCGGCGACCAGGTCAAGCGCGCTCGCCCCCATGCCGCCGAGGTCGGTGGGGACGGTGAGCGCCGTGTAGCCGCTGGCCACCAGGTCGTCGAAGTCCTCGTGGGCGAAGGCGTCTGCCTCGTCGTACCCGGCCGCCCGCGCGGCCAGGGCCGGGGCCAGCCTCGACGCCAGGTCGACGATCTCCTGGCGCGGCTCGATCGGTCCGGGGGGGTCCGGGGGAACCCAAGGGGGTCCCCCGGTCGGTCGAGGTGGCTCGTGCATGACGTGGCTCCTGGACGGGGACGCTCGCCGACTACCCCACCAGCCTTCCATGAACACGGCCAGAAGACGAGCGGCCGCGCCGCCGCGCTAGGCTCTCGGGATGACCCACCCGCTGCTCGGCCTGCTGCTCGACGCCGCCAGAGGGCGGCCGCCCGCGCCCGACGGCGCCGTGGAGGTCCTGCCGGGGCTGCCCGGCCCGGTGGACGCGGTCCTGGCCTTCACCGCGCATCACGTGGTCGTCGCCGACGTCGACGCGGAGCTGGTCGCCGCGCGGCTCCCCGACGGCGACCTGGCCGCCCCGATGAGCCCGGCCTTCCTGGCGTGGCTGGGCGGGCGGCTCGGCAGCCGGCCGGGCAGCCTGGACGTGGTGCTGGCCGCCGAGGGGCTGGGGGGCGAGCCGCCGCTGGAGCTGCTGCCCGTCGCCGGCCCCGACCGCCACGAGCGGGTCGCCAGGGCGCTGCACCACCGGGCCGACGTGGAGGTCTGGAGCGACCCGGAGCAGGCCGGGATGCTGCTGCTCGGGCGCGGCCTGGCCGGCCGGCGCGAGCTCGCGTTCGAGGTCGAGCCGGCGCGGCGCAACCGCGGCCTCGGGCGGCGGCTGGTCGCCGCCGCCCGCCATCTGACGCCGCCTGGCGAGCCGCTGTTCGCCCAGGTCGCCCCCGGCAACGCCGCCTCCCTGCGGGCGGTCGCGGCGGCCGGCTTCCACCCGCTCGGCGCGGAGGTCCTGTTCGGCCGCGGCGCCTGAGCCCTGGCCGAGCCGTACAGTGGAGGGCCTGCGAGCGGGGAGGCGGCATGGACGACGCGGTAGCGCTGGCCGACTGGCGGCTACGGGTGGCCGCCCTGTACCTGGCCGAGCCGAGCGAGGGCGAGGCCGGCGCGGCGGCCTTCCGCCGCGGTCGGGATCTCCTCTTCCGCGACCACCCGCAGTCGGCCCTGGACGCCGGGCAGCGGGCCCGCTTCGCCGGCCTGGCATGGTTCCCCTACGACCCGGCCGCGCGCGTGGTCGCCGAGCCGCGGCCGTCGGGGACCGACGAGGAGCTGACCATCGACACCGGCGGCGAGGACGGGACCGTCCGCTACCGGCGGGTCGCCCGCCTGGCCACCCCCTACGGCGACCTCACCCTCTACTGGACGTTGGGGTACGGCGGCGGCCTGTTCCTGCCGTTCCGGGACGCCACCGCCGGCCGCGAGACCTACGGGGCCGGGCGCTACCTCACCGACACGATCAAGGGCACCCACGGCCGCGGCCTGGAGGTCGACGAAGGCCAGGTCCTCCTCGACTTCAACTACGCCTACAACCCGTCCTGCGCCTACAACGCCCGCTGGGCGTGCCCGCTGGCGCCGCGCGAGAACCACCTCCAAGCCCCCGTCCGCGCCGGCGAGCTCGCCTTCCCGGACGCGCGCTGATGCTCGAGGTCGGCCGGCTCCGGGTGGTGCCCATCTCCGACGGCCTGGCGAGGCTGCCGCCCGGCTACTTCGGCAACGCGGACGATGGAGGCGCTGGCCGACGCCGGCCGGCTGGACCCCGTCACCGTCGACGGCGAACCGCTGGCCGCCGGGATCACCGCCCGCCTCACTCCTGGGCACACCCCAGGGCACCTGTCGCTGGTGCTCGCCTCCGGGACCGACCGCGCCTACCTGCTCGGCGACGCCGTCCATTGCCCGACCCAGATCCAGGAGCCGGACTGGGTGAACCTGAGCGATGTCGACCCGGCCCTCGCGGCGGCCACCCGGTCGGCGCTCTGGGAGGAGCTGGAGGGCGGCGGCCACCCGTTCACCGCGGCCCACTTCCCCGGCCTCCGGTTCGGCCGCCTGCTGCGTGGCGAGGGCCGGCGCTTCGTCGCCGCGCCTGGTTAGCGCTCCAGGTCTCTGGAGAGCTGCCGGGCGCAGGCCTCCCGCGCCTGGTCGCCCCTTGCGTTGTCCATGCACCGCCCGAACTGCCTGAACTCGTTGACGTTGGCGGCGAAGAAGGTCCCGATGCCGATCGCCAGGAAGAGCCCGACCACCAGGGCCACCGCACCGGTCACCAGTCCCGCCACGGCCTGCCCACGGTTGTCGGCCTCCCCCCGGTTGGCCCGGAGGATCCCGACGATGCCGAAGATCACCGCCAGGAGCCCGAGGAAGGCGCCGAGCGGCGAGAAGAAGATCAGCACCACCAGCACCAGCGCCAGGATGCCGAGGACCAGCGCGGCGGTTCCCATGCCGTTGCGGCGGGGCCGTGCCGTCGGATAGCCCCCGTACCCTGCGCCGGCAGGGGGGACCGGCTGGGTCGGGTCGGGCGGGCGATCGGCCGGGGTATCGGTCATGGGTGCCTCCCTCCACGAGGCCGCGCCCATGCCGACACGGGCGAGAAACGGCCTTTGGGAGTCTAAGCGGAGTCCATCGTGGTTGCGCTGGCGGTCCCCAAGGGATGCCGGATGCCGTCTCCGGTGGGAGCGCGGGGCGCTCGCTCACCTGATGGGCTGCACCTCGTACCCGAGCCGCTCCAGGTCGGCGACGATCTCGCCGTGGTGGATCGAGTTGCGCGTCTCCAGGGTGAGGCGGATCTCGACCTTGTCGAGCTCCAGGTCGAGCCCGGAGCGGTGGTGCTCGACCTCCAGGACGTTCAGGCCCAGCCGGGCCACCTCGGCGGTGAGGGTCGCCAGCGTGCCAGGCCGGTCGTCCACCACCACCCGCAGGGCGACGTAGCGGCCGGCCGCCGACAGGCCGTGGTCGATCACCTTGGTGAGGAGCAGCGGGTCGATGTTGCCGCCCGACAGCACCGCCACCACCGGGCCGGAGCCCGGCACCTTGCCGGCGAGCACGGCCGCCAGGCCGGCGGCGCCGGACGGCTCGACCACCGCCTTGGCGCGTTCCAGCAGCAGCAGCAGGGCCTGGCTGATCTCCTCCTCCCCCACCGTCACCACGTCCTCGACGTAGGCCTGCACGTGGGCGAGGGTGAGCGGCGACGGCGACTTGAGGGCGATCCCGTCGGCCATGGTGGTCATGCGGTCCAGGCGCACGCAGTGGCCGGCGTCCAGCGACGCCCGCATCGCCGGCGCGCCGGCCGCCTCCACGCCGATGACCCGGGTCCCTGGCCGGACGGCCGCGAGGGCGGCGGCGATGCCCGCGATCAGCCCGCCGCCGCCGACCGGCACGGCCACCGCCTCGGCGTCGGGGGCCTCCTCGGCCAGCTCCAGCCCGATCGTGCCCTGGCCGGCGACGATCAACGGGTCGTCGAACGGCGGCACGAACACCGCGCCCTCGGCCTCGCCGAGCGCCTTGGCGCTGGCGATGCAGTCGTCGACCGCCTCGCCCTCCAGCCGCACCGTCGCCCCGTAGTTCCGGGTCGCCTCGACCTTCGGCAGGGGCGCGTTGAACGGCATGAGGATGGTCGCCGGGTGGCCGGTGAGCCGGGCCGCCAGGGCGACCCCCTGGGCGTGGTTGCCGGCCGAGGCGGCAACCACCGGGGTGCCGGGAGGCAGCCGGGAGATCCGGTTGTAGGCGCCGCGGATCTTGAACGAGCCGGTGCGCTGCCGCTGCTCGGGCTTGAGGATCACCGGCCGCCCGGCCAGGCCGCTCAGCGTCTCGGAGCGGTCCACGGGGGTCGGCCGGAGCACCCCGGCCACGCGCTCCCTGGCCGAGCGGATCTCGTCGACGCTGACCAGCCGCATGGCGACATGACCATACTCGCCCCGCCCGCCGCCTACATCGTGCCGCGCGGGTGCATGCCGGTTCCAGCGTGCGCTCGGTGTGCCGCCGGACGTGCCCGCCGCCGGTGTCGAGCACACCGTGGGGCTGCTCGCCGAGATGGCGCCGCCGGTCGACTTCATCGAGCTGGCGACCGGCCGGAGCTCGGTCGCGCTGTTCCCCGTCCTCCGCTGAGGTCTTCGCTCCTTGCGCCCTCGACGACCGCGCGTGAAGATCGCGGCGGATCGACGTGGAGGTCGGCGATGGCGCTGAGGATCATCTGCATGTGCGGGTACGTCATCCAGGGCGACGACGACGACGAGCTGTGGAGGAACGCGCAAGGCCACATGGGCGTGTTGCACCCCGAGCTGGTTGGCAACGTGACCCGCGAAGACATCCTCGCGCAGGCCGAGCAGCTCTAGCCGTCGGCGCTCAGCAGCAGCCGTCGGTGCACGGCCTGCACGGTGGGGCTCGGCGCGACCCCGAGCTCCTCTCGGAGCAGGACTCGTAGGCGCTCGTAGGCGCGGAGCGCTTCGGCGACGTTGCCGCGCCCCGCGAGCGCTTCCATGAGGAGGCGGTGCCCGGTCTCGCGGTAGGGCGCGAGCTCGGTCAGCATCCTGGCGCGTTCCTCGGCTTGGGCCAGCGCCGGACCGCCGAGGCCGAGGCCGGCGGCGGCAAAGCACTCCAGCCCGCGAAGCCTGACCTCCTCCAACCGGCGCCGCCACTCGTCGATCCAGCGCGCTTCCAGCCCAGGAAGGAACGGCCTGGTGGCGACGTGGTAGGCGATCCCGGCCGGACCCCACGCCTGCGCCCACCGTCCCTCGGCGATGCAGGACTCCGCCCGGTGGGCGCCCTCCTGGGCCGCCTCGACGTCGACGAAGGTCGCCTGCGGCAGGAGCAGCTCGATCTCCGTCCGCCCCCGGAGACGGTTGGCGCCCAGGCCGTGCCGCAACTTGGACAGCAGCACGCTCAGCGCGTTTCTCGCCGCTGCGGGGGTGTCCTCTCCCCAGCCGGCCACCAGCAGCTCATCGCGGGGCAATGGACGGCCACGGTTGAGGACGAGGTAGGCGAACAGGACTCGCCCTCTGCGGCCGGGCAGGGTGTCTTCGATGCGGGAGCCGTCGATGTCGACGACGAAGCGGCCGCACAGCTGGACCCTCGCCTTGGCCCACCCGGTCCTGGTCGTCGCTTGCATGACGGCAAGCTTACGGAATGGTCGGGAAGGGTTCGCGCAAGCCGCGGCGTGCTGGACGAGATGTCGCCGTCCTGAGGGAGGTCAGGGCACCACAGCCGGCTGGCGCACCCGGAGGAGGCCGTAGAGGACGCCGTCGGCGAGGGCCTCCCAGGAGGCGGTGACGATGTCGTCGGAGACGCCCACGGTCGTCCACTCGTCCTCGCCGTCGGCGGAGGTCACCAAGACCCTGGTCACCGCCCGCGTGCCGGCGCGGCCGTCGAGGATGCGGACCTTGTAGTCGACCAGACGGACCGCCTCCAGCTCCGGGTGGCGGTCGGCGAGGGCGCGCCGCAGCGCCTGGTCCAGGGCGTGGACCGGCCCGACGCCCTCCCCCACCGCGAGCACCCGCTCGCCGTCGACCCGCAGCCGCACGGTCGCCTCGGACAGGTCGGTGCCGTCCCCGTCCTCGACCCTGCGCTCGACCACCACCCGGTAGCCCTCCAGGTCGAACGGCGACCGGAGCGCACCGGCCTCGCGGCGGACCAGCAGGTCGAACGAGGCGTCGGCGACCTCGAAGGCGTAGCCCTCGTGCTCCAGCTCCTTGACGCGGTCCAGCACCCTGGTGCCGAGCTCGGGGTCGGTGACCAGGTCCAGGCCGAGCTCGCCGGCCTTGGCGAGCACGTTGGAGCGGCCGGCCAGCTCGGAGACGAGCACCCGCGCCTGGTTGCCGACCCTGGCCGGGTCGACGTGGCTGTAGGCGTCGGCCCGGCGGGCGATCGCCGAGGCGTGCAGGCCGGCCTTGGTGGCGAAGGCGGCGCCGCCGACGTAGGGCTGGCGGTGGTCTGGCGGCAGGTTGGCCAGCTCGGCGATGGCGTGGGCGGTGGCGGTCAGGGCGGCCAGCCGGTCCTGGGGAAGCAGCTTCAACCCCTGCTTCAGCTCGAGGCCGGCCACGATGGCGAACAGGTCGGCGTTGCCGCAGCGCTCGCCGTAGCCGTTGGCGGCGCCTTGCACATGGCTGGCGCCGGCCTCGACCGCGACCAGGGAGTTCGCGACCGCGCAGGCGGAGTCGTCGTGGAAGTGGACCCCGACCCGGACCCCCGGCAGGGCGGCGACGACCTCGCGGACCACCCGGGCGACGGTGGTGGGCAGGCCGCCGCCGTTGGTGTCGCACAGCACCACCGTGTCCGCCCCGGCCAACGCGGCCGCCTCGGCCACGGCCAGCGCGTAGGCGGGGTCGGCGGCGTAGCCGTCGAAGAAGTGCTCGGCGTCGAAGGCGACCCGCCGGCCGGCCGCGGCGACGTGGGCGACCGACTCGGCCACCATCGCCAGGTTCTCCTCCAGGCTGGTGCGCAGCGCCTCGGTGACGTGCAGCGTCCACGCCTTGCCGACCAGGGCGACGATCGGAGCGCCGGAGTCGAGCAGGGCGCGCAGGTTGGGGTCGTCGTCGACGCCGCGGCCGGGACGCCGGGTGGCGCCGAAGGCCGACAGGGTCGCGTGGCGCCACGGCAGGTCGCGGGCGCGCGCGAAGTACTCGGCGTCCTTGGGGTTGGACCCGGGCCAGCCGCCCTCGACGACGTCGACGCCGAGGTCGTCCAGCAGCCGGGTCACCCGGAGCTTGTCGGCGACGGTGAACTGCAGGCCGACCTGCTGGGCCCCGTCGCGGAGCGTGGTGTCATAGGTCTCTACTCGGTGCGCGGTGGACGGCAAGGGACAGCTCCCTCCAAACGAGGTGGATGGCGACGGAGGGAGGTCTGGGGCCTAGGTGACCGGTTCGAGCCAGTCGCGGTAGCGCTCGTCCCGGCCCCGGATGGCGGCCGTGAAGACCTCCTGGAGGCGGCGGGTAATCGGACCCGGGTCGCCGATGACCCGGTCGTCCACCTCCCGGATGGGCACGACCTCGGCGGCCGTCCCGGTGAAGAAGGCCTCGTCGGCCAGGTACAGGTCGGTGCGGACCAGGTCGCCCTCGCGCACCCGGATGCCCTCGTCCTCGGCGATCTGCAGGATGCTGGCGCGGGTGATGCCGGCCAGGCAGCCGGCCGCGAGCGATGGGGTGCACAGGACGCCGTCGCGGACCAGGAAGACGTTCTCGCCGGAGCCGTCGGTCACGTACCCGTTGGGGTTGAGCAGGATGCCCTCGTCGTAGCCGGCCTTGACCGCCTCGGCCTTGGCCAGCGAGGAGTTCAGGTACTGGCCGGTCGCCTTCGCCGCCGGCGGGATGATGTTGGGGTCCAGCCGCCGCCAGGAGCTGATCTTGACGCGCACGCCGGTCTCGAACGAGTCCTCGCCCAGGTAGGCGCCCCACGGCCAGGATGCGATCGCCATGCGGACCGGCGAGGTGAGCGGGTTGAGGCCGATCTCGCCGTAGCCGAGGTAGACGATCGGCCGGATGTAGCAGGTGGGGATGCCGTTCATGGCCACCAGGTCCTTGGTCACCTTGACGGCGCCCTCGAGCGAGACCGGCGGCTCCATGTGGTAGATCTTGGCGCTGCGGAACAGCCGCTGCATGTGCTCGGTCAGCCGGAACACCGCCGAGCCGCCGCCGGCGGTCTCGTAGGCGCGGATGCCCTCGAACACGCCCCAGCCGTAGTGCAGGGAGGGCGTGAGGATGTGGACACGGGCCTCGTCCCAGTCGACGTACTCCCCGTCCATCCAGATCTTTCCGGTCGCCTGGATCGGCATCATTGCCTCCTAGATGGTCGGGGTTCGCCAGCCGTGACGGCGGCGGCGATCCGGTCCCCAAGCGCTTGCGTCGAGTATCCTCCAGCCCCTGGCAGGGCCGCCACGGCCGCCGCCTCGACCGCCGCGGCGGCCTCCAGCTCCCCGAGATGCTCCAGCAGCAGCGCCGCCGACAGGACCGCGGCCACCGGGTTGGCCGTGCCGGTGCCCGCGATGTCGGGCGCCGACCCGTGGACCGGCTCGAACAGGGAGGGCGGGCGTCTCACCGGGGGGCTATCGCTTCGCTCCTTGAGCCCCCCGGACCCCCCGCCCGGGTTGAGGTTGGCGCTGGCCGCGGTGCCGAGGCCGCCGGCGACGGCCGCGCCCAGGTCGGTGAGGATGTCGCCGAACAGGTTGTCGGTGACGACCACGTCGAAGCGGCCCGGGTCACTGACGAGGTAGAGGCAGGCCGCGTCGGCGTGGACGTAGTCGAGGACCACCCCCGCCTCCCCGGCGACCTCCCTGGCGGCCCGCTGCCACAGGTCGCCGGCGTGGGTCAGCACGTTGGTCTTGTGGACCAGGGTGAGGCGGCCGGCACGCTCCCGGGCCCGGCCGGCGGCGTAGCGCAGGCAGCGCTCGACGCCGGCCCTGGTCTCGATCGAGGTCTCGGTGGCGACCTCCATCGGGGTACCCCGGTGGACGACACCGCCGGCGCCGGCGTAGACGCCTTCGGTGTTCTCGCGGACGACCAGCAGGTCCAGGTCGTCCGGCCCGACCCCGGCGAGCGGCGAGACCACCCCCGGGTAGAGCTTCACAGGCCTCAAGTTCACGTAGAGGTCCAGCTCGAAGCGGAGCCGCAGGAGCAGCCCCCGTTCCAGCACGCCGGGCGGCACGTCCGGGCGGCCGACGGCGCCGAGCAGGATCGCGTCGGTCTCGCGCAGCTCCTTCACGGCGACGTCGGGCAGCGCCTCCCCGGTACGCAGCCAGCGCTCGGCCCCGAGGTCGAAGTCGACCCAGTCGACGCCGAAGCCGAAGCGCGCGGCGGCCGCGTCGACGGTCTTGCGGGCCTCGGCGACGACCTCGGGGCCGATGCCGTCGCCCGGCACGCAGGCAAGGTGGTAGGAATCGCCCACTTACGCCTCCGTGCCGAAGACGCGGCCGAGGGCGGCGCGACGCTCGGCGTCGTCGGCGGGCGGCTCTGGTGCCGTCGCCTCCGAGTGCGGGGCGTCGACCGCCTCGACGTCGACGCCGAACACCCTGGCCATGGCGGCGTGCGCCTCCTCGGTGTAGGGCTGGCTGGGCTTGGGTCTCCTGGTCATGCTGGCACCTCGGAACTGCCTGGAGCCCGCCTGCGGCGGACTGGCTTTGCAGTGCGGCCGCCGAAGGCGGCCACCTTGTTGACTGCCTGCAGGTAGGCGCGCGCCGAGGCCTCCACCACGTCGGTGGCCACGCCGCGCCCAGTTACTCGGGCCCCCTCGTGCTCGACCTGCACGGTCACGTCCCCGAGGGCGTCGGTGCCCCCGCCGACGGCGGAGACGTGGAACTCGACCAGCCTGGCGTCGATCCCGACCGCCTTGGCGATGGCGGCGCAGGCGGCGTCGACCATGCCGTCGCCCACCGCCGACTGCTCGACCACGCCCTGGTCGTGGCTGAGCCGCACGGTCGCGGTCGGCGACATGACCGTCCCGCCGGCGACCTGGAGCCCGACGAACCGGAAGGTTGCCTCGTCGGCCAGCACCTCGCCGGCGACCAGCGCCTCCAGGTCGACGTCGGTGATGCGCGGCTTGCGGTCGGCCAGCTCCTTGAAGCGGGCGAACGCCTTGTCCAGCTCCTCGCGGTCCAGCTCGAAGCCCAGCTTGTGGAGGGCGTCGGCGACCGCGTGGCGGCCGGAGTGCTTGCCGAGCACGATCTTCGACCCGGCGAAGCCCAGCTCCTTGGGGTCCATGTGCTCGTAGGTGGTGCGCTCCATGAGCACGCCGTGCTGGTGGATGCCGGACTCGTGGGCGAACGCGTTGGCCCCGACGATCGCCTTGTTGGGCTGGATCGGGTAGCCGGTGAGCAGGCTGACCAGCCGGGAGGTGCGGGCGATCTCGCGGGTGTTCACCCCGGTGGCGACGCCCAGCGAGGACTGGTGGGTGCGCAGCGCCATCACCACCTCCTCCATCGAGCAGTTGCCGGCCCGCTCGCCGATGCCGTTGACCGCGACCTCGACCTGGCGGGCGCCGGCCTGCACGGCCGCCACCGAGGAGGCGACGGAGACGCCGAGGTCGTCGTGGCAGTGGACGCTCCAGACGGCACGGTCGGAGCCGGGGACCTCGGCGATCAGCCAGGCGACCAGCTCGGCGAAGGCGTCCGGCAGCATGTAGCCGACCGTGTCCGGCACGTTGCAGGTGGTCGCCCCCGCCGCGATCGCGGCGGCGTACACCTGCTTGAGGAACTCGGCGTCGGAGCGGGTGGCGTCCTCGGCCGAGAACTCGACGTCGTCGGTGTAGCCCTTGGCCCTGGCCACCGCGCCCTCGGCGGCGGCGAGCACCTCGGCCGGGCTCATCCGCAGCTTGTGGCGCATGTGGATGGGGCTGGTCGCGATGAAGGTGTGCAGCCGGCCGCGGCGGGCCGGGGCGAGCGCCTCGGCGGCCCGGTCGACGTCGCCGGGCGCGGTGCGGGCCAGGGCGGCCACGGTGGCCCCCTTGATCCGCTCGGCGACCGCCCGGACGGCCTCGAAGTCGCCGTGCGAGGCCTGCGGGAAGCCGGCCTCGATGACGTCCACGCCGAGCCGGGCAAGCTGCTCGGCGATCTCTACCTTGGCTTTGGCGTTCAGGTTGATCCCTGGGGCCTGCTCGCCGTCCCTCAGGGTCGTGTCGAAGACGATGACTCGCTCGGCCACGGCCGGCGACCTCCTTGTGCGGTTCCGCTCAGCTTCCGTCTCCTTCGCGCCGTACAGTGCCCGTGGGGCGGCCGGCACGAGCCGCCCCACGGCAGCGAAGGATCAGGAGGCGCGAAGCCGCGGAGATCGTCCGGGTCATGCGCCCGCCCCCACGTGGAGGTGGATGAACGTGCTGTCGTGCGCGCCGATCTCCGCCTCCACCCGTTCCAGGACGCCGGCGGGGATGCCGGCGTCCACGGTCAGCGCCATCAGGGCCTCGCCGCCCTGCTTGCGCCGCCCGACCTGCATGCTGGCGATGTTCACGCCGCTCTCGCCGAGGATCGTCCCGACCCTGCCGATCACGCCGGGGCGGTCCTCGTAGAACAGGAACGCCATGTGGTCGGCGGGGGCCATGTCGATCGGGATGCCGTTGATGGCGACCAGCCGCTCGGCGTCCCGCGGCCCGACCGTGGTGCCAGCCACGCCCACCTGCCCCCTGGACCCCTCCCCGGACAGGGTGACCAGGTTCACCCAGTCGCGGCTCTGGCGGGTCCTGGTCTCGGTCACCTCGACCCCGCGCTCGGCCGCCAGCAGCGGCGCGTTCACGAAGGTGACCGGCTCGTGCACCACCGGGCTGAACATGCCCTTGAGGGCGGCCAGGGTGAGCACCCGGGTGTCCTGCTCGGCCAGCGCCCCGACGTACTCCAGGTGCAGCCGGCCGCCGCCGAGGGCACTGGCCCGGCCGCCCGGCCCGCCGCCCGCCAGCGCCGTGTACAGCCGGCCGAGCTTCTCGACCAGCGGCAGGAACGGCCGCACCGCGTCGGGCACCGCGCCGGCGTCGACGTTGACCGCGTTGGGCACGAACTGGCCGGCGAGCGCCAGCAGGAGCTGCTCGGCGATGGCGATGCCGGCCTTGTCCTGAGCTTCGGTGGTGGAGGCCCCGAGGTGCGGGGTGACGACCACGCCCTCCAGCCCGAACAGGGGGCTCTGGGTGGTCGGCTCCTCGGCGAACACGTCCAGGGCGGCGCCGGCGAGCTGGCCGTCGCCGACCGCCTTGGCGAGGGCGGCCTCGTCGACGATGCCGCCGCGCGCGGTGTTGACCAGGCGGGCGCCCGGCTTCATCGCGGCCAGCTCGGTCTCGCCGATCAGCCCGGTGGTGTCCGGCGTCTTGGGCAGGTGGACGGTGACCACGTCGGCACGGGCGAGCACGTCGGCGAGGCTGGCCAGCTCGACCCCCATCTGCGCGGCCCGGTCGCGGCTCACGTACGGGTCGAAGGCGAGCAGGCGCATGCCGAACGCGTTCAGGCGCTGGGCGACCAGCGCCCCCACCCTGCCGAGCCCGATGATCCCCAGCGTCTTGCCGTACAGCTCGGCGCCCTGGAAGCGGCCGCGCTCCCAGCGCCCCTCCCGCAGGGCGACGTGGGCCTGCGGGATGTTGCGGGCCTGGGCCAGGATCAACGCCACGGTGTGCTCGGCGGCCGAGATCACGTTGGACTGGGGCGCGTTGACCACCATCACCCCGAGCCGGGTGGCGGCGGCCAGGTCCACGTTGTCCAGGCCGATGCCGGCCCGGCCCACGACCTTGAGGTTGCGGCCGGCCTCCAGCACCTCGGCGTCGACGCGCGTGGCCGACCGGACCACCAGGGCGTCGACGCCGGCGACGGCCGCGAGCAGTTCCTCGCGGGTGGTGGAGGCGCGCGCGTCCACCTCGTGGTGGGCGCGCAGCAGCTCGACGCCGGCCTCGGCCAGCGGCTCGGCGATCAGGATCCGGGCCATGTGCGGAGGCTAGCCCTTCTCGCGCAGCCAGGACATCATCTGGCGCAGCGGCTTGCCGGTCCGCTCGATCGGGTGGTTCGCCCCCGCCTCGCGCATCCGGGTGAAGTTGGGCCGGCCCTGGTCGTCCTCGTCGATCCACTCACGGGCGAACGCGCCCGACTGGACCTCGGCGAGGATGCGGGCCATCTCGGCCCTGGCGTCGTCGCCGACCACCCGCGGGCCGCGGGTGTAGTCGCCGTACTCCGCGGTGTCGGACACCGAGTAGCGCATCCCCGCCAGGCCGCCCTCGTACATCAGGTCGACGATCAGCTTCAGCTCGTGGAGGCACTCGAAGTAGGCGACCTCCGGCTGGTAGCCGGCCTTGACGAGGGTCTCGAAGCCGGTCTGGACCAGCGAGGTGGCACCGCCGCACAGCACCGCCTGCTCGCCGAACAGGTCGGTCTCGGTCTCCTCCTGGAAGGTGGTGACCAGCGCCCCGGCGCGGGTGCCGCCGATCGCCCTGGCGTACGACTTGGCCAGGTCCCAGGCCTTGCCGGTGGCGTCCTGGGCGACCGCGACCAGCACGGGGGTGCCCTCGCCGCTCTCGAACTGGCGCCGCACGAGGTGGCCGGGGCCCTTGGGAGCGACCATGGCCACGTCGACGGACTCGGGCGGCTGGACGTAGCCGTAGTGGATGTTGAAGCCGTGGGCGAAGAACAGCGCGTCGCCGGCCTTGAGGTGGGGGGCGATGTCGCTAGCGTACAGGTGCCGCTGCACGGTGTCGGGGACCAGCACCATGATCAGGTCGGCCCAGGCGGCCGCCTCGGCCGGGGTGGTTACCTGCAGCCCGGCCGCCTCGGCGGCGGCGCGGCTCCTGGAGCCCTCCGCGAGCCCCACCCGCACCTCACAGCCGGAGTCGTGCAGCGACCGCGCGTGGGCGTGGCCCTGGGAGCCGTAGCCGAGCACCGCGACCTTGCGCGACTGGACCAGGCCCAGGTCGGCGTCGTCGTCGTAGTAGATGGTGGCCATTTGCTGGTGCCTCCTTCGTTGGAAGACTAGGCCGGGCGCGCCACGCGCAGCGGCTTGTCGGCGATGCCCTTGGCGCCCCGGGCCAGGGCGACGCGGCCGGTGCGGACCAGCTCGCGGATGCCGTAGGGGTCGAGCAGCTCGAGCATGGCGGCGACCTTGTCCGGGCTACCGGTGGCCTCGATGGTGAGGGCCTCCGGGGCGACGTCGACGATCTTGGCCCGGAACATCTCGGCGAGCTCGACGATCTGGTAGCGCACCGCCGGGTCGGCCTTGACCTTGACCAGCACCAGCTCGCGCTCCACCGCCCGCGCCGGCTCCAGCTCGACGATCTTGAGCACGTGCACGAGCTTGTTGAGCTGCTTGGTGACCTGCTCGAGCGGCATCTCGGCGCAGTCGACCACGATCGTCATGCGGCTGCGGCCCGGGTCCTCGGTGGGCCCGACCGCCAGCGAGTCGATGTTGAAGCCACGCCGGCTGAACAGGCCGGCGATGCGGGCCAGCACGCCCGGCCGGTCCTCGACCAGCACCGAGACGGTGTGGGTGCTCATCCGGCGCGCACCTCCCTGCGGGTCGCCGCTGCCTGCTCCTCGGGGGAGAACTCGGGCCCGAGGATGATCTCGTCGTTGGAGCGGCCGGCGGGGACCATCGGGAACACGCCTTCGTGGGCGTCCACCCGGAAGTCGACGACGACCGCCTGGTCGCTGGTGGCCAGCGCCTTCTCGAGGGTGGCGTCGACGTCCTCGGCGCGCTCGCAGCGCAGGCCGAGCGCGCCGTAGGCCTCGGCCAGCTTCACGTAGTCGGGCACCTCGAAGCCGAGGTGCACCTCGGAGTAGCGCTCGTCGTAGAACAGCTCCTGCCACTGGCGGACCATGCCGAGGTGGCCGTTGTTCAGGATGAAGACCTTGATCGGGATGCGCTCGGTGGTGCAGGTGGCCAGCTCCTGGGCGGTCATCTGGAAGCAGCCGTCGCCGTCGATGGCGACCACCAGCTCGTCTGGCCTGCCGACCTTGGCGCCCATGGCCGCCGGGACCGCGAAGCCCATCGTGCCCAGCCCTCCGGAGTTGATCCAGGAGCGGGGGCGGTCGAAGCGGAAGTGCTGGGAGGCGTACATCTGGTGCTGGCCGACCCCGGCGACCACGATCGCCTCGCCGCCGGTCAGCGCCGACACCCGCTCGACCACGTGCTGCGGCTTGAGCGGTCCGCCGTCCTGCTGCTCGTAGCGGTACGGGAAGCGCTGCTTCCACTGGGTGGTGGCGCGGCGCCAGGCGGCGGTGTCGCCGGCGCCGTCGGCGGCGACCGCGGCGCGGTGGGCGGCGACCAGCTCCTCCAGGACCAGCCGGACGTCGCCGACGATCGGCACGTCGGCGGCGCGGTTCTTGCCGATCTCGGCCGGGTCGATGTCGGCGTGGATGATCTTGGCCTTGGGCGCGAAGGTCGCCAGCTTGCCGGTCACCCGGTCGTCGAAGCGGGCGCCGAGGGCGACCACCAGGTCGGCCTCCTGCAGCGCGGCCACGGCCGCGTAGTTCCCGTGCATGCCGGGCATGCCGAGGGAGAGCGGGTGGCTGTCGGGAAAGCAGCCGCGGGCCATCAGCGTGGTGGTGACCGGCGCCCCGGCCGCCTCGGCCAGCTCGCGGAGCGCCTGGTGCGCCCCGGACTTGGCCACGCCGCCGCCGACGTAGAGGACGGGCCGCTGCGCCGCCCGCAGCAGCGCCGCCGCCTCCCTGACCCGCTTGCCGTTGGGCCGCGTCACCGGCCGGTACCCCGGCATGTCCAGCGACTGTGGCCAGGACCACTCGGTGGCGGCCTGGAGCACGTCCTTGGGCACGTCGACCAGGACCGGGCCCGGGCGTCCGGTGGCGGCGATGTGGAACGCCTCGGCGACCGCGCCGGGGATCCGGTCGGGGTCCAGGACCAGCTCGTTGTGCTTGGTGACCGGCATGGTGATGCCGGTGGTGTCGCATTCCTGGAAGGCGTCGGAGCCGATCGCCGAGCTCGGCACCTGGCCGGTGATGGCCACCAGCGGCACCGAGTCCATGTAGGCGTCGCACAACGCGGTGACCAGGTTGGTCGCGCCGGGCCCGCTGGTCACCATGCAGACCCCGACCCGGCCGGTCGCCCAGGCGTAGCCCTCGGCCGCGTGGCCTGCTCCCTGCTCGTGGCGGACCAGGATGTGCCGGACCGACGACTCCCGCAGCGGGTCGTACGCGGGGAGGATCGCACCGCCCGGAAGGCCGAAGACGACCTCGACCTCGCACTGTTCGAGGCTGCGGATGAGGGCCTGTGCGCCGGTGATCTTCACGAGAGCTCCCAGGGGTGGTTGCCGGGCAAACAAAAAACCTCCTGCCCAGGGCGTAGGAGGTTCAGCGCGGACCCGCCTTTCGCGGCGGTGTCCGCGCTAGCAAATAAGTACCAGGGTGCTGCGAGTTGCCATCAGCGTCCTTCAAGTCGCGGCGACGAGCTACGCTGCAACGCATGGTATCGACCTTGTCAAGCGCTGGACCAGCCGCGGCGACCGTCGCCTACCGCGAGTGGGCGCCGCCGCCGGCGCTCGCGCCCTGGGTTCGCCGCGTCTGGGCGCTGACCGTCCCGGATGCGAGCGGCCCCGGCCGGGTCCTGCCCGACGGCTGCATGGACATCGTGGTCCTGGGCGGGACGCTGCTGGTCGCGGGCCCGGACACCGGTCCGGTCCCGATCGCGCGCCGTGCCGGCGAGACGGTGATCGGGGTCCGCTTCCACCCCGGCGCGGGCCCGGCCGTGCTCGGGCCGCGGGCCAGCGAGCTGCGCGACGCCAGGGTCCCCCTCGACGCCGTCTGGGGCCGGGCCGGGCGCGAGCTCGAGGAGCGGGTCGCGGCGGCCTCGCCGGCGGCCGGGCTGGCGGTGCTGCAGGCGCAGCTCCTCGCGCGCCTCGGCGCCGCGTCCCTCCCCGACCCGATGGTGGCGGCCGCGGTCCACCTGCTGGAGCGCCATCCCGCCCTGCCCGGCCGGGTCGGCGGGCTCGGGATCGCCCTCGGCCTCGGTGAGCGGCAGCTCCGGCGCCGCTTCCTGACCGCCGTCGGCTACGGGCCCAAGACCCTGGCCCGCGTCCTGCGGTTCCAGCGGCTGCTCGAGCTGCTCGACCGGGGTGGGCCGCGTCCATCGCTCGCGGCGGTGGCGGCCGAAGCCGGCTATGCCGACCAGGCGCACATGACGACAGAGTGCACCCGCCTGGCC
>Ga0307278_10000150_pt1 | contig 34691 bp, 32 predicted proteins | sample ER_DNA_117_FD_194482 | JGI IMG/M metagenome (GOLD analysis project Ga0307278, IMG submission 194482) | Bulk soil microbial communities from the East River watershed near Crested Butte, Colorado, United States - ER_DNA_117 | ecosystem: Environmental > Terrestrial > Soil > Floodplain | place... | reverse complement strand
CAGCCGTCAGTGACTGGCACGAGGCCCGACCGGGCCGGTTCGAGGCGGGCTTCCTCGACGCTGCGTCTCAACCGGCGGTGGCGTGCTCGATCGAGGGCACGTCGTCCCAGAGCTCCTCGAGCCCGTAGTAGTCGCGCGTCTGCGGCGTGAAGACGTGGAGGACGACGTCGAGGTAGTCGGCGACGATCCACTCGCCTTCGCGCTCGCCCTCGATCGAATGCGGGAGCACCTGCTCGTCGCCGTGCTTGAGCCCGTAGCGCACCTCGTCGACGATCGCCTTCGTCTGGCGCGGGTTCTGGCCCGAGCAGACAACGAAGAAGTCGGTGTACGCGCAGACAGGACGCATGTCGAGGATGACGATGTCCTGCGCCAGCTTCTCCTCGGCGAGGCCGGCGATCCGGCGTGCTTGTTCGAGTGAGTTCAGAGGTTCGGTTGCTTCCTTGGGTTCGCTCGGAATTGTAGCCTGGGACGCGGGTGTCCGAAACAGCCACGGCCCAGCCGATGCGATTGGTACGTTGGCTGGCATGACAACGGATCAGAAGGGAGCCATCGCGGAGATGGGTATCGCCTGGGCGGCCATTCGACTCGGAATCGACGTGTACCGGCCGTTGGCCGAAGGTGGGCGATACGACCTGATTCTCGACCTGAACGGGAGGCTTGGGCGTGTCCAGTGCAAGTGGGCCACCCGATACGAAGACGTGATCACTGTCCGGTGCTACTCAGCGAGACGCACGCGTGAAGGATTGCTCCGCCGCCTATACACCGCGGCCGAGGTCGACGCATTCGCCGCCTACTGTGCTGAGCTCGATCGTGCGTTCTGGTTGCCAATCGCTCAATTTCCCAATCAGAGCCAGGTCTTCTTGCGCCTCGCGCAGGCCCGAAACAACCAGCGCAGCCGGATCAATTGGGCTGATGACTTCGACTTCGCGGCTACACTTGGACGGCAAAACGGGGCCATAGCTCAGTTGGGAGAGCGTCCGGATGGCATCCGGAAGGTCGCCGGTTCGAGCCCGGCTGGCTCCACTTCAGACCTACAGCTTCTCGATCAAGGCGTCGATGTCGCCGGCGCTTGACATCTTCGGTCGGAGGAGGCTGTGCGGGTCGTCGACCTCGGCGCGATGCAGGAAGAGGAACCCGACGTAGCGGGCCACGAGCTTTCTCGTCCGCTGGTAGCGAGTGTGTCCACGCCAGAGGTCAATCACGTTGCCCCCGAGCTGGGCGGTCGAAATCACGCCGTAGTGCGCCTCCGCGCCGAGCGCGAAGGCATGGCCCTTGACGCCGGCCCGGTTCGAGCGCATGTCGAAGTCCGTGATCCCGATGATCGTCGCGTTTCCCTCGGCTCCGTAGTACCGCGAGAGCAGGACGAGCAGGCTGTCGGCGACGAGCTGGTGCCGGTCGGAATCGAGCGTCCAGGGCGGCAACTGCACCTGCGGGAGCGTCCCGATGGGAATTCGGTACCGGAACGTGAGATCGTCGGCGAGCTTCTGAACGTCCACGGTCTTGAGTCGTCCGACCGGTGTCAGCCAGACGCCTGCCGCCTCCGTAACGATCGGCAGGTGGCCTGAGGGCGGCTGAACGACGGCGTCACTGGAGCTCGGCTCGACCGGCCCCGGCTCACCGAGCGCGTTGAACACAACGGCGCCGAGCACGATGAGCCCCACGACGAGTAACGGCCAGGCGCCCAAAAGGCGCCGCGCAAAGGATTTGCGGTCAGGCTGAGCAGGCGACTCGGCAGGCGGCTCTGTGAGGAAGCCGCGGCTCTCGAGCTCCCGCAGCAAAAGCTGATCGTCCAGCTCGCGCGCGATCCGGGCGAGCCGGGTTGCTTCGACGCCCTGAACGTCGGCCAGCGCGTTCCACGCGTAGACGCTGGCCTCGGCCCGGCGCCCGTCCGCGAGAGCCCGCTCAGCCTTCTGCAGATCCCGGTTCATGGTCCGCCTTATCGGCGGCGATCTCGCGACTCGCTAGTCCCCGGCTGTGAGGTCGTCGAGCAGTGTGTCGATGTCCGTCGGCTGATCGCGTCGAGACTCCCAGCGGCGAAAGAGCTCGGCAGCGCCCCGCGGGATTCCGTCCGGCAAGCCGACCTCCCTGCAAGTGTCGGCGACCTCCTCCATCTCGGGAGCCCACCGCCACGCCCGGGGCCCGACACCCGCGAGGCGGTCGGTCGCGACACCTTCGCGGGCGAGCGCTTCTTCGACGCCGTACGCGCGCGCGATCGCGTGGGCCTGGGCCGTGAGAGCCATTCCGATCTTGTTCCAGCCGCCGAAGGCCATCTTCAGCGCCGAGGCGGCCCCGATCCCGCCTTCGAGCGGGATCGCGTTCACCTCGCCGTCTCGGAAGATCTCCGCCACCTGGGCGACCTCGTCCGGATCGCCTGACAGATACAGATTGAGCCCGGTGCGGGCGATCACTGATCCGTCCACGCATCTGGGTAGCGAAGCCGCGATCCGCTCTGCGCGAGCCGCCGTGATCGCGTTCGCCTCCACGTAGAGCCCCTCGAACCCGACGGCCGCGACCGCGGCGGCCACCTCCTCGGCAATCGCCGGCGGGCAGACGCTCAAGACGATCTCGCTGGCCGCGACGAGGTCGGCCACCGAGCCCACGTCTCGAAAGCCCGCGCCCTCGGCCCGCTGCGCGGTAGCGTCGCTGCGCCCCTCGCCCGCCCAGAGCACCTCGGCGTTCGCGGCGGCCCCGACCAGGGTGCCCATCTCGCCGGGAAAGAGGAGACCGACCCGAGTCATGCGCGGATCTTCGCGGACCTCGTGAGGGCGCCGCTTCGTACATCAAGCATGAAGTGGAAGGTCATGGTCGCGGCGCTCGTACTCGCCTCCTCCGCCTCGGCCGGGCAGACGGGCGGCACCGCGGTCGCAATCGTGACCGCCGAGCATCAGAACGAGGTCATCGCAGTGGAGCTCTCATCGGGCAACGTGCTCCGCAAGACCTCGCTCCCTGCTGATCCGCAGAACGTCGCCGCCCTGACAGGGAGGGCGCGCACAGTCGTCGTCGTGAGCACACGGGCGGGCGCCGTGACCCTTCTGGACGAGCGCACGCTGAAGGTCGTCAAGGTGCTCCGTGGCTTCGATGAGCCCCACATCGTTGCCATCTCCCCGTTCGGCAAGTGGGCATACGTGACAGACGATCCGCGTGGGGAGCTGGACGTCATCGCGCTCGGCACGAGGCGGGTGGTCAAACGACTGTTCGTCGGCGTGGGCGCGCATCACCTGGCAATCGGTCCCCGAGGCCGTCGCATGTGGATCGCACTCGGGGAGCGCGCGACGGAGATCGCGATCGTCGACCTCTCACGGCCCGCTCGGCCGCGTCTCCTACGCCGCTTCTCGCCCAGCTTCGTCGTCCACGATCTGACGTTCAGTCCGGACGGCGGCCGAGTGTGGGTCACGTCGGGTGCCGGCGACGCGGTGCACGTGCTGCATGCCCGTACGGCCAAGGAGGTCTGGACTGTCCGCGTGGGCGCCGCTCCCCAGCACGTGGTCTTTGCGGAGACCGAGTCCTCCGCGTTCGTGACGAGCGGCTACAGCAGCCGCATCGTGAAGGTCGATGGGAGCACCGGCCGGGTGATCGCTTCGGCGCGGACGCCGTACGGGTCGTTCAACCTGTCGTCGAGCGGCGGCCTCGTCGTGACTACCTCCTTGCTGAACGGGCGCGTCACTGAGTTCGACACGAATCTGAAGCGGCTGCGAACGGTGAAGGCAGCAGATGCCGCTCGAGCCGTCGCCGTCGCCGTCTGGCCGTAGCCCGCAAAGAGCGCGAAAATCTCCGGCGTCGCCGCAAGCCGACCTGCTCCGCGGCATCTCTCAGTTCGAGGATGGCCGATCGAAAGAAGAAGAGGAGCTCCCCGCCGGGTGATTTCGTCTCGGATGATCTCCGGGCGAACACCGCGCGCTTCCTCGAAGAACTGAAGCAGCGCCTCAGAACCGCGAGGGCCCACCAGGCCCCAAGGCTAGGCCCTCCGAGACGCCGCGGCTGAGAAAGCCCCTCACCTGAGGGATTGGCAGCCCGGCCGTGAGGGCGATGACGTAAGCGAGCCAGCGGCCGGCTCAAACACTCGTCTTCGATGGCTTCCGACCGCCGACATTTCCGCCTCACCCTCGCCGCACTGGCCGCCGCCGCGCTCGCAGTCGCGGCGCCTGCCCACGGTGCGCTGACCGCACCCGTTCCGCTCAGCCCCGGCGCGGGCGCCGTGGTCGAGGCGCTGCCCGCATTCGCCTGGGCGCCGGTCGCCGGCGCGGACTCCTACGAGTTCCAAGTCGCGGCCGACCAGAACTTCAACTCCCCGGTGCTCGGGCGCGGCGAGGGAAGCTTCGCCACGCGCAACACGCGTGCAACGCTGAAGAAGACCCTCCCGAACGGAACGTACTGGTGGCGCGTGCGCGCCACGAACAAGGCCGGCGACGCTTCTTCGTGGACGGCACCGCGCTCGCTCCGCAAGTTCTGGACGGCAACGCCGAGCACGCTCACACCCGGCTCGGGCTTTCCGTTCACGTTTCCCAGCAATCCGATCTCCGTTGCGTGGACGCCGGTTCCGTATGCCGCCAGCTACATGGTCACGCACGCGAGCGACCCCGGCCTTGGCAACGTCGTCAGCAACAGCGGACAGCCGCTCGAGACCTGGGCTAACAACAACGTTCCCACCACGCTCCTGCCGTCGGGGACGTACTACTGGAACGTTGTTCCGGTCGACCCCGAGGGGAACCGCGGTACACCGTCTCCGGTCTCGTCCTACAGCTGGTCCTGGCCGTCGGTGACGACTCCCCAGGTGAACGATCTTGTAGCCGCCAGCGAGTTCTTCGACCCGCAGTTCTCCTGGGATGCCGTTTCAGGGGCCACGAAGTACGAGGTCGAGGTCAACTCCTCGATCGACTTCGCGCCCGGCTCGAAGGTCTGCTGCTCGCAGCTGACAACCTCCACGTCGCTCTCCCCGACCGTCGTCTTCCGGGACAACACCTATTACTGGCGCGTCCGTGCTCTGGACGCGGCCGGAAATGCGGGTGTCTGGAATCGCGGCCCAGATTTCGTCAAGACCTTCGACAAGGTGCCGCCGGTGACCGCGCCGAGCATCAAGAACCTCCACCTGCGCGACAACCTCGCCGACCCGGGCACCGATGTTGACCTCGGCCTCGTTGGCTACCAGACGAAGGTCCCGATCCTCAAGTGGGACACGGTTCCGGGCGCCTCGAGCTACCTCGTCGACGTCTCGCCGTTCAATGGTCTCACCTGTGACTGGGGCTTTGCGTGGCGGGTGGTGAGCTCGGTGCCGTCGTGGTCGCCGCTCGGCACCGGCTTGAACGCCCCCAAGCCGTATCCAGATGCGATGCCTGTGGCCGTCGACCTCGTCGCCCTCGCACTCAACCAGGAGTACTGCGTCCGCGTGCGTGCCCGCGGCGAGCGCGATGTGGCGGGGCAGGAGGTCTACGGCGATTTCACCTATCTCGCCAACGGAGACGGCTGGGCCTTCCAGTGGACTGGGTATCCGGTGGGCGGCGCCTGCACCCCGTCCTGCAATGTCGGCTACCTGGGCGCGGACAACTACGTCCTTCCGGCCCGCGGAACGCTCACCCGCCTGACGCCTCTGATCACCTGGCGGCCGCTCACGGGAAAGCAGAGCTACTGGGTGATCGTCGCGAAGGACCCGAACTTCAGCAACATCGTCGACTACGCGTTCACCCAGGTACCGGCCTACTCGCCGCGCAGCTTGCTCAAGGCGACCACGTACTCCGACGAGACGACGCTCTTCTATTGGGCGGTTCTCCCGGCGACGAATTTCGACGGAACCGGCGCCGTCGGCGACCCGCTCATGGCGGCCGCGTCGAACTTCCAGAAGCAGTCGATTCCGCCTGCGCTGACGTCGCCGGCGGACGGAGCGCTCGCCACCGAGCAGCCGGTCTTCCGCTGGACGCAGGTCGAAGGCGCCAGGCGCTACCGCTTCCAGGTTGCGCAGGAGCCCACCTTCGCGGCGCCGATCGAGGACGTCACGACCGCCGCGACCTCGTATACGCCATTGGCCACGCACCCGGCAGACACGACGCTCTACTGGCGGGTCCGCGCCGACGACGAGAACCTGATCGGCCTCAACTGGTCTCCGCTGCGCACGTTCCAGCGCAAGCTGCCAACCCCGACGCCCTCCCCCGGCAACGCGACCGTCGGAGACTTCACGCCTGTCTGGACCTGGTCGAACGTGATCGGCGCCTCCGGCTACACGTTCCAGATCGACGGCCCGGACGGCAGCCACAAGGAATGGACGAACCTGCGACAGCCGGCGACCTCCTGGGTCTATATCTACGGCCCGGGCATCTGGCGCTGGCGGGTTCGTGCCGAGTTCCCGAAGACCGCCGGCTACGTCACGGGGCCCTGGTCGTCGTACGTCCCCTTCACGCGCACGCTCAGCGAGCCCAGCGGTGCGGCGACGAGCTCGTCCGGCAATCACGTGCTCCTCTCCTGGAACTGGAAGCTCGGGGTCAAGGACTTCCGCGTCCAGATCTCACAGAGACCTGATTTCGCGACGACGATCGAGGACGTGACCACGGACAACACGAGCTATGCGCCGCTGCTCACCCACCCCTTCTACGTCATGGGCGGCTCGTTCTACTGGCGCGTCGCCGGTCGGGACAAGGGCTTCAACGTGGGCGACTGGACTCAGGCGCAGCGGATCGACATCTCCCAGCGACTGCGCGTGGCCGTCAACCGAGCCGTTCCTCGCCGCCGCTGGACGCGGGTTCGCGTCACCGTGTCGGACCCGGGGTTGAAGCGGATCGCCGGCGCCAAGGTACGGGTCTCCGGCGCCGGGCTCAGGCCGAGGTCAGGGAAGACGAACCGGTCGGGCCAGGTCTCCTTCCGGCTTCGCCCCCGCAAGCGCGGCCGGGTGCTCTTCACCGCCACGAAGCCGGGATTTGCTTCGGGCACGCTGTCGATGCGGGTCCGGTAGAGACGTAAGATTCCGGGCGTGGACGCGCCCGTCAAAGTCGCCTGCGTACAGGCCGAGCCCGTCGTCCTCGACCGCGAGGCGACGGTCGACAAGCTGGCGCGGCTAACGGCCGAAGCCGCCGGCGAAGGAGCTTTATTGCTCGTCTTTCCCGAGGCCTTCATCCCTGTCTATCCCTCGTCGATCTGGGCCAAGGCCTTCGCGGGCTGGGCCGATCCGAGGGCGAAAGACGCCTTTGCGCGCCTGGCTGCGGAAGCCGTCGCCGTGCCGGGCGAGGCGGCCGACCGGATTGGCGAGGCCGCGCGCGAGCACGGAGTGTGGATCGTGACCGGCGTCACCGAGGTCGATCCCGAGCGCCCGGGCACGCTCTACAACACGCTGCTCTACCACGCGCCGGACGGGCGGCTCGCCCTCCGCCACCGGAAGCTCGTGCCGACGAACCATGAACGGCTCATCTGGGGGCCCGGCGACGGGAGCGGGCTCCGCGCGATCCCGACCGAGCTCGGCCGACTGGGCGGTCTCATCTGCTGGGAGAACTACATGCCGCTCGCGCGCTTCTCGCTCTATGAGTCGGGGGTCGAGATCTACATCGCCTCGACCGCGGACGATGCGGATGCGTGGCAGTCGACGCTCGTCCACATCGCTCGCGAGTCGCGGGCCTTCGTCGTCGCGCCTTCGCACTTCCAGCGGGCCTCGGCTTACCCGGACGACTTTCCGCTCCGTGATGAGCTGGAGGGTCACGACGTAATCGGACGCGGCGGCAGCGCGATCCTCGCGCCGGACGGCTCCTATCTCGCGGGGCCGCTCTACGACGAAGAGGGCGTGCTCTACGCCGACCTCGACCCGGCGCTGCTACGGGCCGAGCGCCAGCGCTTCGACCCCGCCGGGCATTACCACCGGCCGGACGTTCTCCGTCTCAAGGTCAGAGCCGCTCCTAGGCCAGAGGCTTAATTTGAAACGCGCGCCTTCTTCTGCCTTATGGCGCCGAGTAGCGTGGATAAGAAGGGCAGAAGCTGATGGGGAGGACGTGCGGCGGGGCGGGGAGGGTACGGCGGAGATCGACGCCCCGGGCACTTGCGGGAGAGGCCGCCGGACACTAGCGCGGCCTCTCCTCGAGATTCACCTGGCTTTTAGCGCCGGTGGCAGCCGTAGTAGTCCAGAGGGATTCCGATCGTCGGCAGGTAGGTGTACTGTCCGCTCGGCTCGGTCGGACACGGTTGCCCATGGAAGATGTCGGCCCGGATCAGCGTCTCCGTTCCGGTGAAGTCTGGGACGGCAGAATTCGGGTCAGTTGTATTGAAGAAGTACAGAAGCTGTACGGTCGGCCCGGTCGGAGGCCACTCCTGCCCGGGTGCCGCGCAATGGACGCCCAGGGGTGGAAAGGGTGGAACGTCGACGTTGAAGCATGTCCACCCGTGGTCATTGAGCTGCTTCGGACTGAGGCCGCCCGCTTGGCTGGCCGCGGCAATTGGCAACGCCAACGCAACCGCCGCTACTAGCAGAATCATGAATCGCCGCATCGGAGTCTCCCCTCTCGCTGCGTATGGTCGTAAATAGTCTCCGCCCTGGCGGCGGCGGTGTCAACGTGTCGGCCCGAGTAGCGCGAGCGGCCTGAACACCGCGAGAATTTCACATCAACCTGTCTGTCCCACTTCCTACACGAAGGCGTCATAGGCATGTGACAACCTTTCCTCTATGTTGTCCATATAGACAACAAGGAGGCGAGGATGAAGAGATCATGGCGATGGCCTCTCGCGGGCTTCGTCGTGGGAGGCTTGGTCGGAGCGACGCTCCTCACTGTCAACATCGTCGGCGCGTTCGTAGGTGACTCCGCGGGCGTCGTCGGGCCCCAGGTCGACAGCGGCTTCAACGGCGAGATCTTGCACACACCGCCTCTCCTCGTGCCGCGCGGCCAGCCCGTGGAGCTGGGCTATGAGGTCGTGTGCGCGCCCAGCCCCGACCGGCCGGGAGCGGCCTGCTCGCCGAAGGGCTCCGTGCACGTGCGTGGGGTTGAGGACCGTGATTTCATCGACGTGCCGCTGGCCGCGGACCGGGACGGTCGACTCTCCGCGACGATCGGCGCCGGCTACACGCTCGGCGCGGGCTTCGACTACTACGTGGACATCGAGGACGGTCGCGGCGCGTCCCAGAGCCTGCCGGGCGCCGGCCGCGACAGCCCGCAGCATGTGTGGACCGTCGCCGGCGAGGCGAACGTCGATCTGAATGAACATGTCTTCGGACGCACGCGAGCGCCCGATGAGATCGTGGCCGAGATGGCGTGGGGCAGCGGCGATCGCCAGCTCGGGCTCAGCAGCGGTCCCGAGCAGGCGAGGATCGGGCCGTCTGCGTTCGACGTCGGTCCTGAGCGGGCGGTGGTCGTGCTCGACCAGGTGAACAAGCGACTGGTCGTCTACCCGCGCGGCGGGACGCCGAGGAACCTCCCGATTCCCTTCGACGGCGGCGAGGGCGATCTCGCGGTCGGAGGCAACGGAACGATCTACGTTCTGGACGACGGCGGCGCGGCGGCGCCGATGCCTGTGGTCCGCTCGTTCGACGGCGACGGGCGGCCGATCGCCGGGACGCCCATCGCCGAGCCCGTGGCGGACATGATCCGCATGGGCCCAGACGGCCCCGTCGTGCACAGCTATCCGTCGGAGCTCTGGTTCCCGACCGGGATCGCGAAGCCGCCTCTTTCGCCTGCGCGTCAGATCGAGCTCGCCCGGCCGGGGCGTGCCGCCGAGGGCGGGCTCGAGGTCGTCGTTCACGCCTCCCCGCGCCAGGCCAGGTTCGCGCTCGTGCGCGGCGGGCAGGTCGTGAGCAGCTGGCTTGTGACGAGCTCGACGAGCCTTGGCGAGGTACAGCTCGCCGAGCCCTACGGTGACGGTCTTCTCGTGGTACTGCGGCTGTGGACCGAGTCGCAGGCCGAGTTCCGCGTCTTGCGGCTGGCGCGTGCCGGCCTGGCGGGCAGCTTCTCCGTCGATCGTGCCGAGTGGGCGGAATCCGCCTCGCTCAGCCGGTTCCGGCTCCACGGCGACACGCTCTATCAGCTGCGGTCCGACTCCTCCGGGACCGAGATCGCGGCCTTCGAGATCGGAGGGACGAAATGAGGAACCGTGCCAAGCTCGCCGGTTTGCTGCCGGGGGTCGTCGGCGGATTGATGCTCGCGGTACTCGTGTTCGGGGCACCCGCGGGCGCGTATCACACCGACTTCCAGGGTCATTGCAACGGCTCCTTCTTGAACCTCGGCCCGATCACACGGGGCGAGTCCCGCAACTACGCGTACAGCGCGGCGGCTGAGGGGTACCAGTGGGGCGGCGGCTGCTGGAACAACGACAACATTGACCAGTCGCCCGGCGATCCGCCCGGGGATCCCAACACCCGTGGCGAGGGGCCCGACTGCTCGGGTTTCACGTTCAAAGCGTGGTACGAGCGCGCCGAGACGCCAGATCCGTGGTTCCGCTACCACTACCTGATGCAGAACGTTCATGGCCCGTACACGGCGGCGGACTTCAAGTACGGAGTCGGCGCCCCGAACATCACGGTGGCCAAAGCGAACACCATCTTTGCGGACGCCTTTGCCTCCACCTACCACATCGGGATGATCTATTGGGCCCAGACGGGCTACAACGAGGATCGGATCATCGAGGCGAAATGCGAGGCCTGCGGAACCGGGACCTGGCCGCGGACCTATCGTGGCAATCCCGACTACAGCGGCGCACGGAGGCTCTATTGGTCCTGAGCCAGAGGTGGGGCGCTAGGCTCGCGTTGACTCGCTTAGACTTCCCGGCATGGTCGAGCTGCTGTTCATGATGCTGATCTTGAAGCTGCCGATCCTCTACCTGGCCGGAGTCTGCTACTGGGCGATCAAGGCCGAGCCGAAACCGTCCGAAGGCGCGCGCCTGCCGGTTCCGGTCGCGCCGGGCCCCCGGACGCCGCCTCGACGCCGGCCACGACCATCGGGCTCGCACGGCGGCCCGCTTCGCCGCGAAGCGCGCCGGAATCGGGTCGCGCGAGTGCGTCCATCCGCTTGAGCGCGACGCCCGTTGAGCGCGAGCGCCCAGCCGAGATCGCGGCCGGCTACCTGGCGGCGATCTCTCTGGCGGCGAGCGCGATCGCAATCGTCTACCGGCCGGTTCGTCTTGCGCCCTTTGCGATCCTCGTCGCCCTGGTGGCCGCAGCGATGGCGGGTCGCCGATCGAGATTGCCGGCGCTTGCCGTTGCCTTCGCGACGCTGGCCTGGCTCGTCGGGATGACGATCGCGGTTCTCACCAGCCGGCCCATCTACTGATGAGGAGGGCTTGGCGGAATGCTGCTCGTCGCGGGGGTGCGATGGTCGTTCCGAGGCACGAACGCAGGGATCCCCAATGCTTTTTGGCATTGGGGTGACTGAGGACACCGCCTCGGGGCGAGCAGCGCAGCCCGGCGGCACAGGCCGTATTTCGCCAAACCCTCCTTGCCCCCGCAGGGGGTTCGAGTGCTAGAACGAACGTGATGAGCGTGCACGATGTTGATGGTCTGAACGTGGGCTATGCCCAGGGGCTCCTCGAGCAGTACCTCGAGAACCCGGAGGCAGTGCCCGAAGAGTGGCGCGCCGTCTTCGAAAGCGGCGACGCCGGCCTGGTGGAGGCTCTCCCCGGGCTGGCTCGCCTTCTCGAGACCCTCCGCGCCGAGAACGGCGAACCGTCTGTCGCCGAGGCTCCGGCGCCCGAGGTTGCGCCGCCCGCTCCGCCGCTCCCGACTCCGGCGGCCCCTGACCAGACGCTTCTCGGCGCGGTGGCCGCCGCCGCCTCGTTGATCAAGGCCTACCGTACCCACGGCACCCTCGCTGCTCGTCTCGATCCCCTCGGGTCAGAGCCCGTCGGCGATCCTGCCCTCGAGCCCGAGCTCCTCGTCCCGAAACTGACGCCCGACCTCCAGGCGCAAATCCCCGCCTCGGTGCTGAGAGTCGGTGTCGAGGGCGAGACCCTGGCAGACGTCCTACCGAAGCTCCGCGAGATCTACACGGGGACGATCGCCTACGAGGTGGAGCACATCTCCGACCACCAGGAGCGCGTCTGGCTCCGGCAGGCGATCGAATCCGGGCGCTACCGCAGGCCTTTCTCACCGGACGAGCGACGTCGGATGCTCGAGCGCCTGACCGAGGTCGAGGGCTTCGAGCACTACCTGCGGCGCGCCTTTCTCGGGCAGAAGCAGTTCTCGATCGAGGGCCTCGACGTGCTCGTGCCGATGCTCGACGAGGCGGTCGAGCTCGGGGCCGAGGCAGGCGCGCACGAGCTCGTCATCGGGATGGCTCACCGCGGACGCCTGAACGTCCTCGCGCACATCATCGGCCGCCCGTACGAGGAGCTCCTCCGGGAGTTCGAGGGCGAGCGGACGATCGAGGCGGTGGCCGCAACAGCCGAGGGAGCAAGTGGCGACGTCAAGTACCACCTGGGAGCCGTCGGCCGCCGCACGACCCGGGCCGGTCAGGCGACGGTCATGCTCGCCGCGAACCCGAGCCATCTCGAGGCCGTCGACCCGGTCGTCGAGGGCATCACGAGAGCGGAGCAGACCGACCGCTCCTCGCGCGCAGGCGCCCATGACCCCGCCGTTGCGCTTCCGATCCTGATCCACGGAGACGCCTCCTTCCCTGCTCAGGGCGTCGTCGCGGAGACCCTGAACCTCCAGAGCCTCGTCGGCTACTCGACCGGCGGCACGCTGCACGTGATCGCGAACAACCAGGTCGGGTTCACGACCGATCCCGCCGACGGCCGCTCGACCCGCCACTCGAGCGACCTCGCCAAGGGCTTCGACGTCCCGATCATCCACGTCAACGCAGACGATCCCGAGGCGGCGATCTCCGCCATCCGCCTGGCGCTTGCCTTCCGGCGTCGCTTCGGCAGCGACGTCGTCGTCGACCTCGTCGGCTACCGCCGGCACGGCCACAACGAGACCGACGAGGCTTCCTTCACGCAGCCGCTGATGGCAGAGCGGATCGCGGCGCATCCCAGCGTGCGTGAGCTGTACGCGCAGCAGTTGGCCGAGACGGGCGTCGTCCCGCCCGAGGAGGCAGACCGGCTGGCCAAGGAGCAGCAGGCCCGCATGAAGGCCGCACACGAGACCCTGAAGACGTCGCTCGCCGCACCGCAGCCCGCATCGGGCGAGGGCACACCCGTCGCCGCCGACGCGGTCGTCGACACCAACGTGCCCGCGCAGCGGCTGCGCGAGCTTTCAGCCGAGCTCGTGCGCGTGCCCGAGGGCTTCACGGTCAACCCGAAGCTCGCCCGTATGCTCGAACGCCGCGTCGAGGCCCTCGACACCGGCGGTATCGACTGGGGCCAGGCCGAGTCACTCGCGTTCGCGAGCCTGCTGGTCGAGGGCATCCCGGTGCGCCTGACGGGCCAGGACACGGAGCGCGGCACCTTCTCCCACCGCCACCTCGTGCTCCACGACGCGCACACGGGGGCGCAGCACGCTCCGATCAGAAACCTCTCGGCGGCGGCCGCGTCGTTCGAGGTCTACAACTCTCCGCTCTCCGAGTACGCGGCGCTCGGCTTCGAGTACGGCTACTCGGTGACCGCGCCCGAGGTGCTCGTTCTCTGGGAGGCCCAGTTCGGCGACTTCATCAACGGAGCGCAGATCGTCGTCGACCAGTTCCTGGTCTCGGGAATCGCCAAATGGCGCCAGACCTCACGGCTGACGTTGCTCCTGCCGCACGGCTACGAGGGCAACGGGCCCGAACACTCGAGCGCCCGGCTCGAGCGATTCCTCCAGCTCGCCGCCCAGGAGAACATCCGGATCGTGAACGCGACGACCTCGGCCCAGTACTTCCACCTCCTGCGCAGGCAGGCGCTCGACCCGAACGCACGCCCGCTCGTCGTGATGACCCCCAAAGGCCTGCTGCGGCTGAAGGAGGCGTCGTCCACGCTTGCCGACCTGGCAGAGGGCGGCTTCGCGCCGCTCCTCGACGACCCGGCCGCCGATCGCGAGCGCGTGACGAGGCTCGTCCTCACCTCCGGCAAGCTCTATTACGACATCGCAGGGCACGAGCTGCGGGAGCAGGCCACTGCGGTCGCGATCGCCCGCCTCGAGCAGCTCTACCCGTTCCCGGTCGAGGCCGCTGCTCGGCTCGTCGCGTCTTATCCGTCGCTCGAGGAAGTCGTCTGGGCGCAGGAAGAACCGCAGAACATGGGCGCCTGGCGTGCGATCCGGCACCGGCTCGAGGAAGCAGTCGCAGGCCGCCCACTCCGCTACGTTGGCCGGCCGTGGCGCGCGAGCCCGAGCGAGGGGTATCCGACGGCCCATGCCCGCGCTCAGGACCGGATCGTGCGCGAGGTTCTGGAGAGCCCGCCTAGGACCGGCGCCGGCGCCGGCGCCGCCGCTGGTGCCGAGCCGCAGCTCTAGCCAGGCGCGGACCGTGCTTCCGAGCCTCGCTGAGGATGCGCTTGCGGTGCCTCGGCGGGATGCGGCGCCAGACGTCGTAAGCCGTCAAGACGACGCCGACTGGGCCCATCCGGCGCACGAACAAGCGGCGAAGGCGTGGCACGGCGGCATCCTAATCGTCGCGGCCCTCGAGGATCGCGTCGCAGCCGTCGAAGGAGTGCAGATCCGTCTGTCGAGGCCGTTAGCATTAGCACCTGACCCGGTACCCCGCTATCATCCGGCGCCATCCCGTCAACCGCGACCTACCGACCGAGGGAGGAACCTATGCCGGTAGAGACGCCTTCCGTCTTTGCCCACGTCATTCAGGAGCACCTCGAGCTGAAGCGCCGCAACTCCGAGCTCGAGACACAAATGCCGATCGAACGGTACGAGTCTCAGGATCCGTTCGAGAACCATCCGCTCTTCAAGACCGAGGAGCAGGCGCGAATCGAGGAGACGATGGACGGAGAGGAGTCCATTCCGGCCGAGCAACTACCGAGCCTCGTCATCGAGCCGGAGCAGGCACAGGACGACGACGACACCCTCTGGGGGCGCTCGCGCGACTTCGACTGGGGCGACTGACCCCGCAGCCCAACCACCGATTCACTCGTTTGACCCTGGCCGTTTAGGGTAGGCCGTCGAGAACAGCCAGCGAGTCAAAGGGAGTCAGATGCTACGCCTACTCAGATACATGGGCCTAGGGGCCCTGATCGCCTACTTCTTCGATCCCGAGAGCGGAAACCGCCGTCGCGCGCTCGCGCGCGACCGGATCCCGGCTCTCTTCCGGCGCAGCTCGAGGCAGATCGAGCACGCCGGTCGCGCGGCAGCGGCCGAGGCCTACGGGGTCAAGCAGAAGGTGAAGCACCTCAAGGAAGAGGAGAAGCCTCAGCCTGACGACGTCACGCTCGCGCGCAAGGTCGAGACCGAGATCTTCCGCGACGAGGACGTGCCGAAAGGCCAGATCAACGTCAACGCGGAGAACGGCGTCGTCGTCCTTCGCGGCGAGGTCGGGGAGCCGACGATGATCAAGGATCTCGAGAAGCGGACGCGCAAGGTTCAGGGCGTGAAGGAGGTCGAGAACCTCCTTCACGTCCCAGGATCAGCCGCGCCGACGAAGACGAAGACGAAGTAGCTCAGGCCCGGCCGCGCCAGCGGCGAAGGAGCGGTATCGCGTACCACAACCAGCCGAAGACGGCTGCGGTCGCGGCTGCCAGCACCGCCGCGCTCGTCACCTCGAAGAGCACATCCGTGACGACGAACACGGTGCCGGCAATCGCCAGCGCGAGAAAGCCGGTGCCCGCGATCGCGAGCCGGTTCGAGACGACGAGCAGGTGCTCCTTGTCGCCCTGTCGCCACTCGAGCCGGTGGTGCGCCGAGGGCGCGATCAGCAGAGCGGTCGCAATCGCCGTGCACATGAACGTGATGAAGTACACGTCCTTCTGAAGCTCGCTCACCTGGCCGAAGCGCTGCGTGAACGGCACGCCGAGGAGGAAGGCGAAGAGAACCTGGACGCCGGGAAGTGCGACGCGCAGCTCGTTCAGGAGCTCGATCAGCTCTCGGTCGAGTCGCTCGTCCTTTCTCTCCGTGTCGGGCACTGCAAGATCATTCCCCGAAACCCTTAGGCTAAGCGTTCCCGAGTAAGAGGAGCCCCATGCGTATCGAGTCTTCCGTCACCGCCGTCTCGTGGATCCCCTCGGAGGCCGTCGAGGGCCTGCCGAAGATCCCGTTCACGCTCGGCGTCGCCCACTACGACGACCCGCCGCCCGACGTGATCGACGACCTCGACGCTCTGAGAGAGGCGGATGCGTTCCGGGAGGCGAACGAGCTGCGTGCTTTCATCGAGGTCGAGGACGGGAAGATCACCGACTGCGGCCATCTCGGCCGCGGCCACCTCGGCGTGACCCGAATGAAGCTGGGGCCGCGCGAGCTCAGTGTCGCGGCCGTCGCGCTGCCGACGATCCAGGGCGAGCCCGAGGTCGGCGACGGCTGGGCCCGCTTCACGCAGACGGCCGGCGGGCGCACAGGCATGCCCGCCCCTCGCCGTGTCCGCGGCAAGCCGTTCTTCCAGATCAACTCCGCCATCGCTTGGACGACACTGGCGCTGACGATCAAGGTGGACGGCTCGTCCGATCACGAGCTGATCGGGGCCAGCCCCTTCCCGAGGCACTGGGTCTACGACGACGAGCGGAAGCTCGTACAGAAGTCCGGGATGATCGACTTCGACCAGTGGTACCGGGAGTCGTTCGGCAAGAACACGCCGTGGGGCGACGAGGATTCTTCGGCGTTCGTGACCGAGGTCGAGTCGGCGCTGGAGCGTGAGCTCGCGCGCTCGGTCATGCGCGAGGGCGCCGCGTCGAAGCCGACGCGACTCGATGTCGACGACACGCTCGTCGAGCAGGGCGACTCCGGGAACGAGCTCTATCTCCTCATCGACGGCGTGCTTGCCGCCGAGGTCGACGGCGAGACGGTTGCCGAGATCGGCCCGGGCGCGATCCTCGGTGAGCGGGCGGTCGTCGAGGGAGGAAAGCGCACCGCGACGCTCCGTGCCGTCACCCCCGCCAAGGTGGTCTCTGTTCCCGCCGACCAGGTCGAGCCCGCTGCCCTCGAGGAGCTGGCCGGGGCGCGCCGTCGGGAAGACCTCTAGGGACGCGCCAGCCGGACTGCTTCGAGGACGTGATCGAAGCGGCCCTCACGCAGCTCATCGGCGACTCGTCGGCCGCCGGCGAGGCCCGAACGTGCGGTGAGCACCTCGTAGAGGCGGTTCTCGCGCAATCCTCGCTGCCGGGCCTCCTGCACGAGGCGGGGGACGATCGGCAACGGCTGCCAGCTCTCGTCGAACTGCCAGAGGGGGTAATAGTGCTCATGCGCCCCCGGTGGCCGGTAGGCGATCAGCTCGCCCGCCCGCCGCATCGCCTCCAGACGGAGAGGCTCGACCGCAATTCGCGCGGCGAGCCACGACGCCGAGAGCGTGTCCTGAGCCACTCGAGCAGCCATTCCGTACTGGACCCTAAATGACCGACGTCCGCGAGCTGCTGCGCCGCGATGTCGACCCGGCAGAGTACGAGGAGATCCGGGAGCTCTGGAAGCGCCATTCCCTCGCCGAGGACGGGCGGGACATCGAGGGGCTGCTTGCGACGCTGACCGACGACTGCGTCTACGAGCTCGTCGGCACGAGCCATCTCTGGCACGGTCATGAAGGAGCGGCCCGCTTCTACGCCGGACTCCTCACCGCCTTCCCGGACATCGACTTCGAGCTGACCGACATCGTGATCGGGCCGCAGGGCGTCTGCGAGGAGGCGCGTGTAACCGGAACCCACGAGGCAGACTGGCTCGACTATCCGGCGAGCGGCGGGCGCGTCGAGTTCGGCGTCGTCATCTTCTTCCCGTGGGATTCCGGACGGAAGTTGTTCGAAGGCGAGAAGGTGTACGTCTCGATGCCCCGCTAACCGGGCAACATCGCGAGCGCGTGGAGGCCGTCGATCGGCTCCTGGGCGCTGCAGCTGCCGAACCCGACGAATAGCTCCTCCCTGATCTGGGCGATCTCCTGCGGCCTCGCCGAGCGGCCCCGCCAGGCGAAGGCGTCGGGGGTCACTGCGAAAGCGGACTCGTCTTCCTCGGCCAGCGCCTCCTCCTCGTCCCCGTCGAAGACGGCTGCCGCGAGGAGGTTGAGGAATCCGTGCTCGTCGTTCGCGCGAACGGGCTGGTGGAGCCCTGCGGTCGCCTTGAACGGAACCTTCTGGCGGCGGCACTCCTGAACGAGCTGGGCGAGAGCCGCCACGCTCGGAAGCGCCGAGCCGCCACACCGCACCTTGGCGCGGAGCCCGAGCTCGCCGAGCCGGAGGATGCGGAACCAGAGCTCCCCGCGTAGCGGTAGCTCGCAATAGACCTCCCGTGCCGCGTCGATCAGCACCTCGGGATCCAAGTCCGCCGCCTCGACGGCCTCGATGCGGGCATCCTCGGCGGGCAGCCGGCCGTTGTCGACGACGACCGAGAGGCGGAGCGGCTCGTCGCCGAGCTCGGCGAGCTTCGATCCCGGGCACACGAATCGGCTCACGACCCAGCCGGCCTCGCTCTCGCGCACGCGACGGTGCTCGGCCAGACCCTCGGGGAGCGGGAGGCTCGCAGGCGGAAACGTCGGGGCGTGGTCGATCAGCGCTGCGAAGAGCACGCGCCGCGCATCTGTCGCCGCGGCGTTCAGCCTGCAGTGATGTAGTCGGTCAGGTACCGGATCTCGAAGCTCTGCTGCTTCGACTTGAACTTGACGACGTCGCCGATCGAGACAATCCCCAGCACGCCGCCTTCCTCGCCGACGACCGGGACGTGGCGGATCCGGCGGTCGGTCATCAGCGCCATGCACTCGTCGATCGTCGTCTCCGGGCTCACCACGATCAACGGCGACGACATGATCTCGCGGACCGTGACCTGCTCGTCGGCGGGGCCCTCGAGCGCCACGCTGCGCAGGTAGTCCCGCTCGGTGACGATCCCGGCGATCTCGCCGGCGTCCCTCACGAGCAGCGAGCCGATGTTCGCCTCGACCATGCGCTTCACCGCCTCGAGCACCGAGGCGTCCGCCTCGATCTCGAGCACTTCGTTGCCCTTGTCACCGAGGATCTCCGAGACCTGGTTCATGGCTTCTCCCTACCCGGTTCTGTGAGCAAGCAGTCTAGAAGCACGCGGCTACTCAAGCGCTCGAAGCTCGAGGCTGCCGGTGCCGCTCAGGTCGATCCAGGCGCGGCCGGGGGCCTGAACGATCCGCATCATCACGTCCTCGCAGTTGCAGCAGCGGACGACGACGCCGGGAGCGTCGACGTACACGTGCAGCCGGGCGACCGGCTCCAGCGAGCCGCACGATCCGCAGACGCTCGGTGCCACCGTCAGCTCGACTCCGAAGAGCTCGAGCAGCAGTCCGCCGATCGCGTTCCCGTCGAGCCTGCGGTCTTCCGCGCTCATCCCGTCGCCCCGAAGCGCTCCGTCTTCACGCTCGGCGGCTCGTAGCCGAGCGCGACGAGGCTGTCGGCAGCCGTGTCGACGAACCGCGTCGAGCCGCAGATGAAAACCTGCGGTTCCTCCGCTGCGGGCCACGCGACGTCTCTCAGCATCTCTCCGTCGATGCGCCGCCCGTACCCGGTCCATCCGGCCGGCTGCGAGCGCGTGAGCGTGTGGAAGAGCTCGAATCCGTTCCGCCGGGCCGCGAGCTCGTCGAGCTCCTCCTGGTAGATCACGTCCTCCAACGTTCGCGAGGAGTAGAGAAGACGCGTCGGTGTCGAGCTCCCGCTGCCGGCGCGGTGGCGAATCATGGCCATCAGCGGAACGATTCCTGATCCGCCCCCGATGAGAAGTAACGGTCCGCGCTCGGACCCATCCCAGACGAAGTAGCCGCCGATCGGGCCGCGCACCTCGATCCGATCGCCCTCGCGCAGCTCGTCGACGAGGTACGGCGAGACCTCGCCGTCGTCGAGCCGCTCGACTGTGATCGCGAGCTCGTCATCGGGCGCAGTCGCGATCGAGTAACTTCGGAAGGCCTGATAGCCGTCCTCGGCGGTCAGCCGCACGTCGAGGTGCTGGCCGGCGCGATGCCCGGGCCAGCTCTCCGCCTGGAGCTGGAGCGTCCGGACGCGAGGCGTCTCGGCAGTCGCGCCGATGACCTCGGTCGCAAGCCAGGTCAGTCGCCCCAGTACCGCTGCTCCTGCCACGGGTCTCCGAGCAAGTGATAGCCGTTGGACTCCCAGAAGCCGGGCTCGTCTTCGTCCCGCAGAGCAAGGCCCCGGACCCACTTCGCGCTCTTCCAGAAGTAGAGGTGAGGCACGAGCAACCTGGCGGGGCCGCCGTGCTCGGGCTCGAGGGGCTCGCCGCCGTAGTTGAAGGCGACCCAGGCCTTGCCGTCGGTGACGTGCTCGAGCGGCAGATTCGTGGTGTAGCCGCCGTCGCAGAACGCCAGCAGGTAGGAGGCATCGTGTTCGACGCGGTCGAGGAGGGTGTCGACGGACACACCCTCCCAGACCGTGTCGAGCTTCGACCAGCGCGTCACGCAGTGGATGTCCACCGTGACCGTCTCGCTCGGCAGCTCCCGGAACTCGTCCCAGCTCCAGCTCACGGGCTCGGCTCCGCCTTCGATCGTGAAGGTCCACTCCTCGAGCGGCGTATGTGGCGTCGGCCCGGCCGAGAGGACGGGGAAGTCGTCCGTCAGGTGCTGGCCGGGCGGCACGCGCTCCGGGGGACCCTCGCTCCGGCGGCCCCTGAATCCTCGGGAGATGATGCTCACTAGTGCCACTTCCAGTAATGCTGCCGAGCTTCCGGGTTGCGAGCACCAAGCCAGAGGTCGGCGTGTATTGCTGGGAGTGGCACTAGCTTGCTGCGAGCCCGGCGACGGTTTCCGGGACGCCTTCGACGGCACCGATCGGCGCGAGGCGGCCGTCCTGCCCGACCGTCCACCCGTAGACCCTCTGCGCATCGGCGTCGATCGCGTAGAGGTAGCGGCCGTCGGGGGTGATCGCCTCGTCGCGAATACCGGCTTCACCGGGCCGCGTCGACCCGGCGACCGGCTCGAGCAGGTCGAGCGTGCCGTCAGCGCCGATCGTGTAGCTCGAGATCGTCCCGTCTCCGAAGTTCGTCACGTAGACGTACCGTCCGTCCTTCGTCGTAGCTGCCCAGCACACCTCGCTGCGAGTATCGCCTATCGACCCACTGATCGGCGTCAGTCGGCCCGGCCCGACCACAGCGTAGGAGGACGCGGCCGCTCGGCCCAGCTCCCCGCCGAACGCCTCGGTCACGACGACGGCGCCCTCGGCAGCGAAGTCGAACCCGTACGGAGTTGCGCCGGAGGACTCGATCGTCGTCGGCCCCGGCGTGGCCGGTCTCGTCGATCGCGTAGGCGCTGATGCTGTTCGTGCCCCGCTCGGTCACCACGAGTGTTTCGCCGTCGGGGCTGAACGAGACCTGTGCGGGATCGGCCTCGTCGGCGCTCAGCGGCTTGGTCGAGCCCTCGAGCGCGCTCAGCTTGCCGTCGGCGAGCGTAAAGCCGGTGATGTTCGGCGCCGCGCCCTCGCTGCCGGTGTTGAGCGCATAGACGATGGACTCGTGGGCGGCGACGCTGGTCGGCGCCCGGCCGCCGGAAGCGACGCGGTCGGCGAGCCGCAGGCCGTCGGCTTCGACGGCAAAGAGAGACAGCTCGTCGCTGCCGGCATTGGCCACCAGGAGCCAACGGCCGTCGTCGCCGAGAGCGACAGAGCTCTGCGAAGCGAGGTGAGGCTTGCCGGTGCCGCGGCCATCTGTTGCGTAGCGCCCGAGCGGCGTGAGCGCACCGTCGACCGCTCCGCTGTAGACGACGATCTCGTTGCACGTGGCGTCGTTGGTCTGGACGTAGACGGCCCCGCTGGGGGCGCCGTTCTCGATCATGCGATCTGACATGGACTCTCCTCCTCGACCCCTGCTTGTACTTCTCCTGTCGCCTGAGCAGGGGGGCGTTACACGGAACGCACCGCCGGGTCGTCCCGTTCAACTGCGAACAGTGGCGCCTCCTTGACACGGTGCGCGGAAAATCGGAGTCTCTCTGATATCCGATTGCGTTTAGCCGCCGTTGTCCTGCTCTCGATCACGCTGTCGATCGTTCCGAGCGCGTCTGCGGTCCGGATCGGTTCGACCGAGTGCACGGTTGACGTCCGCGCGAGGAGCGCGAACCTCGACTGCACGCTGACGACTGCAGGCGGAGGCCTCAGCCTCGGCGGCTCGCCGACGATCACGACGGGTGTGGCCGGCGGGGAAGCAGCGGCGTTCGGCTACGACGGCTTCGGCCGACTCGTTCGCACCGACGTCGGCGGCCGGGTGACCTCGTACCGGTACGACGACGCCGGCCGCCTGTCGGCGCTCGTCGATGCGAGCGATGAGACGACGACGTACCAGTACGACTCTCTCGGTCGGGTGGTCGCGGCGGGCGGCTCGAGCTTCGCCTATTCGGATCAGGGCCTGGTCCGCGCCACGGGAGGCGACGGCAATGTCGTCGAATACACGTATGACTCCGTAAGCAACCTGCTGTCGATCAATCAGGGCGAAAACCAGGGTCGATTTGCCTATGACGCGCATCGTCGCGTGACCCTGGTCGAGGCGAGCGCGGTGAGGACCGAGTACGACTACGAGGGGCGTGATCTCGTTCGACGCGTCCAAAACGGCGAGGTGACCGAGTACGGCTACGACCAGCAGCGCAGGCTCGTGCGCAGCAGCGGCGCTCGCGGTCAGGTTGTCAATTACGACTACGACAACGACGGCTCGTTGCTCCATGTCTCGAGCTCCAGTGGGGTGACGACCTTCAGCTACGACCGAGCCGGACGGCTGATCGCGATCGTGGGCACCGACGGAGGCGGCACCGAGTTCGGCTACGACCCCGCCGGACTGCTCGCCGTCGTCGTCCCAGCGGTGGGCGACGAGGTCTTGGTCAATTTCGAGCAGGGCGACATCGAGAGGCCACTCGTCATGGGCATGCTCTGGACCGACGGCGGCGGAGATTCGTTCTCGGTCACGCCCCGTGGCCGCCTTCGCACCTGCAGTACCTGCCCCTGAACCGCAAGCTCTCCCGGGCCTAAGTCGACCGAGAGAGCGGCAAGGGTCTCGGCGTGACGCTGTTCGAGGTGCCCGTCCAGACGGTGAGTTGACCGACGTCCACCACGGCCAGCGCGAAGAGCCGGCGACGAAGGACAGCGACTTCATCGTCTTCGTCGCCAAGAGGCCTTAGAGCCTATTTCGATAGGCGCTCCTCGTGAGCGAAGAGCCCTGCCGCGCGCCAGGTCACAAGCCCGCAGGCAAGGTGAAGCATGGCGAGGTACGTGTCGGCCCGCTTCTCCCAGCGGACGAGCAGCCGGCGGAAGCGGTTCAGCCAGGAGTGGCTACGTTCGACGACCCAGCGGCGCGCGCGGAAGCCCGCCTCCCGCTGGATCGCCTTCGCCTCCTCGCCCCGGGTGCGCAGGTGGGCAGTGAATCCGAACTCGGCGATGAGCTCGTCGACCTCGGGGTAGTCGTAGCCCTTGTCGAGACAGAGCGCCTGCGGCCGCTCGGGGGTCGTCTCGGGCCGTTCGACCGCGAGGCTCGCAAGCGTCCGATTGAGCAGCTTGTGGTCGTTGACGTTCGCACCAGCGCTGCGAGCCCGATCGGGACGCCCTGCCCCTCGCAGAGCAGGCTGCGCTTCGTCCCCTGCTTGGCTCTGTCGGTCGGATTTGGCCCGCAGCCGTCTCCTCCAAGCGGGGACTTCGTCATCGCCCCGTCGGCGGCTAGCCACTCCCACTCCACGCCCTTGACCGAGTCGTAGGCGAGGAGACCGCGGCGCCAAAGCTCGAGAAAGACGCCTGCCCTTGTCCACTCGCGAAAGCGCCGGTAAGCGGAGGAGCACGAGCAGATGCCAGTCGCGTCGAGCGCGTTCCACTGGCAGCCTGTGCGCAGGACGAAGAGGATCGCGTTCATCGCGTGCCGATCGGGCACGCGAGGGTTGTGACAGCCGAGCGGATGCTGCGGCCGGGCCGGGAGCAGCCGCTCCATCTCCGCCCAGAGCTCGTCCGGGATCCGCCAGCCGTCGTCCTTGGCGACCAAGCCCATAGCTTCCCTCCCACCTCTGCTTGTTCGACGAGGTGGAGCTTCGTCGTCGGGTGATAGCAAGCCGGTAGGGGTCGCAGCCCTGACGGTCGTAAACTTGGACGCGCGGATGGCTGAGCTTCCGAGCGGGACTGTCACCTTCCTTTTCACGGACGTCGAGGGCTCGACCCGCCTGGTCAAGCAGCTGCGAAACCGGTACGGCCAGGTCCTGGCCGAGCATCGCCGGATCCTGCGCGCCGCATTCGAAGACCACGGAGGACAGGAGATCGACACGCAGGGCGACGCCTTCTTCGTCGCATTTCGCAAGGCGACGGACGCCGCGCTGGCCGCGGGTGCGGCGCAACGCGGGCTCGCCGAGCACCCCTGGCCGGACGGAGTGGAGTTTCGTGTGCGAATGGGCATGCACACGGGCGAGCCCAGCGTCGGCGACGAGGGCTACCACGGTCTCGGTGTCCATCGCGCGGCGCGGATCATGGCGGCGGGGCACGGCGGGCAAATACTGCTTTCGCAGGCGACCTGCTCCGTCCTCGAGGACGACGAGCTGCCGGGAATCCGCGTCAGCGACCTCGGCCAGCATCGCCTCAAGGACCTCGACCGCCCCGAGCACATCTACCAGCTCGATATCGACGGCCTTCCACTGAAGTTTCCGCCCCTGCGCACCGCCGAGGCTCCGACCGCCTACACCGGCCATGAGGACGAGTTGGAGAAGGCGGCGCGTGCGGTCGTCTGGCGCGCGCGACTCCGGACTCGACGCTGGCTCGCAGCGGCGATCACAGGGTTTCTCGTTGCTGGCGGCCTGATCGCAGCCCTTGTGGCGATTCTCGGCAACTCGGGCACCGCACACGCGCTCTCACATGTCGATACGAACACCGTCGGGCTGATCAATCCCAAGACAAACAGGATCTCCGACCAGGTACCGGTGGGGGCGACGCCCAGCCACCTCGCAGTCGGGGAGGGAGCCGTCTGGGTCACGAACGCCGACGACGACAGCGTGTCGCGGATTGACGCCGCGAAGAGGGAGGTCGTGCAGACGATCAGCGTCGGCAGCAGCCCGAGCGGGATCGCCGTCGGCAACGGCGCCGTCTGGGTCGCCAACAGTCTCGACGGAACGGTTTCGCGGATCGACCCCGGAACGAACACGGTTGTGCAGACGATCAACGTCGGCATCTTCCCCGTCGGAATCGCATATGCACAAGGCTCGGTTTGGGTCGCGAATACCGGCGACGACACGATCACGAGGATCGATGCGGACAGCGGCAAACCGATGAAGACGCTGCCGATCGCTGCGGCCGAGCTCGCCTTCGGTGCTGGAACGTTGTGGGCGAGCCAACGAACGGCGCACCGCGTGGCGCGCATCGACCCGACGACGGGAAGTGTCGTGCAGACGATCGCGGTCGGGAACGGACCCACGGGGGTCGCCTTCGGCAGCAGCGCAGCGTGGGTGGCGAACAGTCTGGACGGGACCGTCTCTCGACTCAATCCGGGAACCAATGCGGTCGCGGCAACCATTCCAACAGGGGACGGTCCGACGGCCGTGGCCGTCGGCGCGCGCGGCGTCTGGGTGAGCAACCAGTTCGGGGGGACGCTGACGCGAATCGATCCGCGGACGAACCAGGTGGTGCGACGAATCAGCGTTGGCAACCGGCCGCTAGGAGTGGCGATCTCCGGTGGCAATGTGCTGGTGAGCGTTCGTCAGTCCGGCGCGGGCCATCGCGGCGGCACGCTGACGATGCGAATGAACCGCTCCCCCGACTCGATCGACACCGCGATCGCCTACGACTCGACCTCTTGGCCGTTCCTGCGCATGACGAACGACGGCCTGGTCGCCTTCAACCAGGCCGGCGGGCTCGCAGGAACCCAGCTCGTGCCCGACCTCGCCGTCTCGCTCCCAACCCCGACCGACGGCGGCAGGACGTACACCTTCCAGCTGCGAGCGAACATCCGCTATTCGAGCGGCAGGCCGGTAAAGGCGTCCGACGTTCGCTCCACGTTCGAGCGCGACTTCAAGGTGGGCACGCCCGTGCCGTCGTACTACGACGGCATCGTCGGCGCGGCTCGCTGCGAGAAGCGTCCGAAGCGCTGCGACCTTACGCAGGGGATCGTCGCCCACGACGCCGCGAGGACCGTCACCTTCCATCTCTCAGCGCCCGACCCGGAGTTCCTGTACAAGCTGGCGCTCCCCTTCGCCTGCGTCCTGCCTGCGGGAACTCCGCCTCGAGAAGTCGGGACACATCCGCTGCCGGCAACCGGGCCGTACATGATCGCGGGCTACCGTCCCAATCACTCGCTCAGGCTTGTGCGCAATCCGCGCTTCCACGAGTGGTCGCAGGCGGCGCAGCCGGACGGCTATCCGGACGAGATCCTGGTCGAGATCGGCGGTACGCCGGACGAGACCGTGAACGACGTGATCCGCGGCAAGGCGGATGCCTTCAGCACTGCTCAATCGGAGACTCCTCCTTCCGAGGCGCGGCTGGCTGCGCTCCACACCCGGTACGCGAGCCAGGTGCACACGAACCCGCAGCCGGCGACGATCGCGCTCTTCCTCAACACCCGTCTCGCGCCCTTCAACCGGCTCGACGTGCGCAGGGCCCTGAACTACGCAGCGGACCGCGCCGCAGCGGTCCGGGTCGCCGGCGGGCCCGACGTCGCCGAAGCGACGTGCCAGATCCTGCCTCCACACTTCCCGGGCTACCAGCCCTACTGCCCGTACACCGCAGGCACGACGACGCGAGGCAGTGGGACGGCGCCCGATCTCGCAAAGGCGCGTGCGCTGGTCGCCGCATCCGGCACGCGCGGCATGAAGATCACCGTCTGGTCCTGGGCGGATCTGGGAGGCTTCGGCCCCTACGCGGTGAGGCTGCTGCGGTCGCTCGGCTATCGCGCGTCGATGAAGACCGTCGGTGGCTTCCACTACTTCGACGTCGTCCAAGACTCGCGCACCAAGGCGCAGATCGGAACGGTCGAATGGATCTCCGACTACCCGGCGGCCTCCGGCTTCTTCAACGCCATCCTCACCTGCGCCTCGTTCCTACCCGATAGCTCGGCGAACTCGAACGCCGCGGAGTTCTGCGACCCGCGCATCGACCGGCAGATCGAGCAAGCCTCGACCGAGCAGGCAACGAACCCCGACGCCGCCCGCGGACTGTGGGAGCGAGTCGATAGGCAGACCGTCGATCAGGCGCCATGGGTGCCGCTCGTCAACCCGAAGGTCGTCGACGTCCTCTCGAAGCGCGTCGGCAACTACCAGTACAGCCCCGCTGGCTTGGGGATGCTGATCGACCAGCTCTGGGTGCGGTAGTCGAATGGCGCCACTACCGAAATAGGCTCTTAGCCGACGCTGGAGGGCGAGCAAGGCCCACCCTCCAGTGCGGCAGCGCTTAGAAGGGGCAGTTGCCGGGGTCTGGTTGGTCGATCCGTCTTGCCGCGCCTGCTGGAACGAGCGAAGCCACGATCGTCACGAGGTCGACGTTGCCCTCGTTCCGCACGACGTGGACGGCGCCGCCCGAATCCACGAATCCCGATCCGGTCGGGACCACGTGCGGCGTGCAGGTGGGGTCGTCGGCGTGGTAGAAGGTCGCCGTACCGGACTTGACGATCACGAGGCTCGGACCAGGATGGCTGTGCCAGCCGAAGGTCCCGCCCGGCACGATCGTGTTCTGCAGGACATGGAGGTCGGATACTCCCTTTGTCCTGATCGTGGCCTTCCAGGCGCCGGTCTTGACCTTCGTGTCGATCGCATCGAAGCGTCCCGTTGCAATGGGGAGGGTAGTCACCCCAGAGGGAGGCGTCGCCAGGACAGTTCCGCCGTACACAGCGGCACCCAAGAGACCGAGAAAGAGAACCAAGAACCACTTCGACTTCATTTCTGCTCCTTTCGGGGTGAGACTGCCTCGACGACGCGCAAGGGCTCGAGCCTGGCCCGTTCCGCTGCGAGAGCAGCAACCTGGCCCGATGGGGCGTCGAACACGAAGAAGCAGATCTCATCCTCGGGGACGTGGATCAAGCGGTCGAAGCGGACGCGCGTCCCCTCCCGCGTCAGCTCCTCGGCGACCGAGCGTGCGCGCCGCTCTCGCGTGGTGCGCTCTCCGGCACCGCTGCGGGAGAGATAGGTCTCGACGAGGAAGCTCGGCACCCCGTCGACGCTACGGCCACGGCGACACGGTGAAAACGTAAGAACCTCTGAACTTTGCTCCGGGCCCTTACGGCCTCGTCAGGCGAGGCGGCGGGCGAGCTCCGTCCGCGAGCGGACGCCGAGCTTGGCGTAGACGTGCGTCAGGTGACTCGCAACCGTCCGCTCGGAAAGGAAGAGCGCGGCGGCGACCTCCCGGTTCGTGCGACCCTCGGCGACGAGCGCAGCTACGCGGCGCTCAGCGGCTGTCAGCCCCTCCTCGCGCGTACGTCCTCCGATCCGTCCGAGCTCGCTGCGCGCCTTCTCCACCCAGGTCGCGGCCCCGAGCTGCTCGAAGCCGGCGAGCGCAGCCTCGATAGCCTCGCGGGCGCCGCGCTTCTGCCGCGCACGCCGCCGGACGATCCCGAGCGCGAGCAGCGCTCGAGCCCGACCGAAGGGATCACCGACCTCCTCGTGCTGTGTGACGGCCTGCTGCAGGACGACAGCGGCACGATCGACGTTTCCCTGCGCGGTGGCGACGAGACCGCGGCACCGCGTCACGTGCGCGAGCACCCACTCACGCCCGAGGCGCGTTGCGTCCGCTTCCCAGACATCGAGGACTCGGGCCGCGTCGTCGACCCGGCCGAGCTCGAGGAGCAACTCGGCGTAGTCGGCGCTCCACCAGCGGATGCTCGGGTTGCCCCAACCGAGCGCGGCGGCCTGCTGCTCGGCCTTGCCGAGCCAGTCGGCGGCCCCGGATGCGTCTCCGCTCCAGAGCGCGGCGAGTCCCAGAATCGCCAGATGCTGGGGCGGGTGGAGTGCGAACTGTTCTTCGGCCAGTTTCAGTGCTTGCTCCGAGTGCTCGCGGGCGAGCTCGAGCTGCCCGCGATGGACGGCGATGATCGCGATGGGCAGGTGGTCCTGCGGCACCTCGAGTCCGTACTGGATGGAGATGTCGCGGGCGCGGGCGGCGTATTCGGCCGCAAGCGCCCAGCGCCCGGCCCAGAGCTCGACCCAGGAGAGGTCCCAGAGCGCGCCAGCGCTTGCCGGCTCGTCGCGCTCGCGCCACACTCGGTGCTCGCGCTCGAGCAAGTCGCGGGCCTCGTCCAGGCGGAAAGAATCCACCAGTGTGATCGCGACGGCTGACGTCGCCTCCCGCAGTAGCCACTCCTCGCCGACGGCGGTTGCAAGCTCGTACGCTCGCGCTGAGAGCTGCGGCGCCTCCGGGTCGCCGAGCATGCTGCAGAGGTTGGCTTGCATCACGAGGGCATCAGCTCGAAGCTTGTCGTCGTCGAGATCCTCGGCGAGCTCGAGCGCTGCACGCGCGTGCTCGAGCGCCCCCACGAACCCCTTCCTGAAGCGTGTCGACCACGCGAGGCGGCAGTGGATCACCGACTGAAGCGCCGGGCGCGAGGACGCCTCGCGAAGGGCTTCCTCGAGCAGCGCGGCGGCACGGTCGACGCTCTCGAGCTCGGCAAGCAGGACCAGTGCCTCGGCGCGCAACGAGCCCATTCGTGTCTGTGCCAGGAGATCAGCGACGATCGTCGCCGCGCGCGTCCACTCACCAGCGGTACGGTGGGCTCGCGCCGCAGCGAGCGCTCGACGGTGACGGTCACCGTGCGCTTCCGGCGGGGTCAGCCGGAGCGCGTGCTCGCCGAGCTCGGCGGCGACGGCCGCCGCGCCGCGACCTGCGGCCAGCGTCGCAGCCTCGTCGAGGGCGCCGGCGACGTCGGCGTCCGTGGTATCCGTAGCCAACGCGAGGTGACGTGCGCGGACGAGCGGGTCGTCGACGATCGCCGCCAGGCGCCCATGCAGGCTCCGCCGCTCCTCGGAGGACAAGCCCTGGTAGAGGACCGATGACAGCAGCGGATGGGTGAAGCGAATGTTCCCGTTCTCGCGCTCGATGACGTGCGCGCTGACTGCGGCTTCGAGCACGTCGGGCGCGATGCCCGCCCGCTTGAGGTGCGACGCCGACGGTGCACCCAACGCTGACGCGAGCTCGAGCGCCTCACGGGTGGGGGCGGGGAGACCGGCGAGTCTCGCGCGCACGAGCTCTTCGAGCGTCTCGGGAACCGGGAGCGGCTGCAGCGGATCGACGTCTGCGCCGAGAGCGCGGGCAAGCTCAAGCGCGAAGAAGGGGTTTCCGCCCGACGTCTCGTGAATGCGGAGCAACGTTTGACGCGCGAAGGGCCTCCCGAGCCGGTCGCGTAGGAACCGATGGAGCGCGCCGACGCTGAGGGGCCCGATCGGCACCCGCTGGACGCTCTCCGCTTCGAGTGCCCGCTCGAGCTCCGACGACTGCGCTCCTTCGACGACCCGCCGGGCCAGGAGCAGGAGCACGCGGTCGGCAGCCATCCGTCGCAGCGCGAACGCGAGAGCGCTCCCCGAGGACGCGTCGAGCCACTGGACGTCGTCGACGGCGAGCACGACCGGCGCGTTTTCGGCGAGCGCCTGCAGAGCCGTACGGACCGCGACGCCGAGTGTCCTCGGGTCGACCGGCTCCTCGGACGCCTCGTCCACGAGCAATGCGACTTCGAGCGCGTGCCGTCTCGGCGCCGACAAGGCGGGCAGCACCTCGTCGAGCGCGCCCTCGAAGAGATCGCTGAGCACGACGTGCGCCAGCCCGCGCTCGGCCTCGGCGGGGCGCGACAAGAGGACGCGCAGCCCCCGCTCGCGCGCCGCCTCGACACCCGCAAGCCAGAGCGTCGACTTCCCGATCCCCGCTTCGCCCTCGAGCACGAGTGCCGCAGGTCCTTCCGCCGCACGCGCGAGGAAGGCGCGGACGGCGCCGAGCTCCTCCTCCCTGCCAACGATCTCGAGCGCCATTCTCGGTCGCAACAATGGTGTCAGAGCGCAAGGGGAGAGTGGCGCGGCTTGCGCGCGACCGTTACGCGGGGGTAAGAGCCGTCGGTTCCGAATCCTGCGAAGCGAGCGTCTCGGTGCGGTTTCTCCCTCGCGACTTCGCGAGGTAGAGCGCGCGATCGGCGGCCCGGAGCAGGACGGTCGGCCCATCCGCGTCATCGGGCAAGGCGGCGACGCCAAGGCTCGCGGTGATCGCGCGCGACACACCGGCCACGTCGAGTCCGGCGAGCGCCTGGCGGATGTTCTCCGAGACTGTGACGGCGCCGTCCAGGTCCGTGTCGGGTAGCAGCAGGATGAACTCCTCGCCGCCGAAGCGGCCCGCGAAGTCGCTTGCGCGCAGGGTGCTCGTGATGGCCGCGCCGACTGCTGCGAGCACCTCGTCGCCCTTCTCGTGACCACAGAGGTCGTTGATCTGCTTGAAATGGTCGAGATCGAAGAGCACGACTCCGAGCGGCGTCGACGTGCGTAGTGCGTGGGCGGCCATCCTCTTGAGCGTGTCGTCGACGGATCGCCTGTTCGGCAGCCCCGTCAGGCCGTCGGTCAGGGCGCGGGCTTGCGAGAGCGCAAGGTTGCGCAGGTTCGCGAGCACCGGCGAGGCTTGCGTCATCGACTCTTCGACCCTGCGCTTGCTCGACGCGTCGAGCGGCGCGGAATGCTGAACGAGCACGGAGCCGATCACCTCTCCCCCAACGAGCGACGGCACACAGGTCGAGTTGCCACCCGTCTCGCCACAGAGCTCGCACGTGAGCAGCGGCTCTTGATCGACGCTCCGCTCGTGCGTCTTTCCGAGCCGGACCGCAAGGCATGAGTTGGGCTCGGCGCCCTGAAGCCTCTCGGCGAGCGGGGAGTCGTCTGCGACCTCGGTCATCGGTTCGAGCCGGTCGTGGCTGTTGTTGCGGTTGAGCACGAGCACCTCGCTGCCCTCGAGCGAGCGCTGGAGATGACGCGTGAGGAGGCGGTAGGCCTCGTCCTCGTCGCGCGTGATCTGCATGATCTCGGTGAACTCGCGCTGCGTCTCGTGGTACTCGCGCTCGGCAGCCCTGCGTCGCTCCTCATCAACCTGCGACTCTTCGTGCTCGCGGAGCGCGCGCCGGGAGCTACGGAAGGTGATCGCGCCAAGGAGGAGCAGCGCGAGCGCACCGAGGGCCATACCGAGGGGCGCCCAGCCGGCGTCTCCGAGCAACGTTCCTGCCCGGCGCGGATCGACCGCGACGACGTACCAGTCGTTTGCATTGTGCGACGTTCGCTGTAGTCGGCGGAACGCGCCACGGTGCCCGCCGATCGTCATCGTGCCCACCGCCCGGGGTTGGGTGACGAGCTTGGCGAAGCGGCGGTCGCCCGGCCGGCCGAGCGGTGCCCCGGCACGCGGCGGCACGCGGCTGTCGACGATCGAGTTTCCGGTCTTCGCGTCGACGATCACGACTTCGTCTTCCTTGGCGATCGCTGCCGCCGTCCGCTGAAACGATGCGAGCGTGATCTCGAAATGCACGATCGCGGCGGCCGGATAGCCGGTGCCGGGCAGGGGCGTCGAGTTCGAGATTACCCAGTCGTGCGTGTCCGGTGAGATGTACGGCTTCGCCTGGAAGACCTGTCCGGCCCGGAGCGCAAACGTAGGCGCAAAGAATGAATTCGTGCTCTCATCCTTCGAAAGATCGTGAAAGGTCGCGCGAACTCCGTTCACGAAGCGAGCGTTTTCCGGGCCCGCGCGGTCGATGAAGCAGGCCTCACCGATGCTGGCCGGGTAGAGCTGCTCGAGATAGGCGAGCGCGTTCTCGGCACCGCGAATGGCCCGACCGTGGGCCTTCACCCTGGCAACTCGATCGCCGGGACCGCTGTAGAACTCGGCGAAAACCGGGTTGTGCGCTGTGATCAGGTTGATCGAGCGAGCGCGGGCGAAGTACGCCTCGAGCTGTCCGGCCTCGTCGCGGGCCTTGCTCGTCAGCGCCTGGTCGGTTGCGTGTCGCCTCTCGCTTTGCTCGCGCACGCCGAGCCCGATGCTGCCCGCGAGCAGGACAACACCGACAACCAGAGCAAGCCATGTGGCCGGACGCACATACGTCTTTTCGGCAGGAATCAGCCCGAACTCAACACAAAAGGCAGTAGACGAGCGCTCGTGCCCAAATCTGTGCGGCTCCGGCGCCGTCGAATCGGCACCACTACGGGAGAAACGACCCTCTCTGAGGCGGAACGACCGCCCTACCGAGTGAGCGCCGGTTCAAAACAGACGTTTGTTGGGGTAACAGCGGCGAGCGCGGGAAGCCGGGGCGCCCGGTCGACCTTGCCTGCGGCTGGAAGGTCGACCCTCCCGTTCAGGGGGGCGGGGTGGCGCCCCGGCTCTCGTGTCCGGTTCGCCCTCCCGCGCCGGTATTCCTGCGGCAGTCAGTCCGAGTGAGCCTCAGCCATTAGCCGCCCTCCAACCTCTGAAGGGCGGCAACATCACGATTCATTGACGCCAACACGCCGGGACCATCAGGCTCGGCCTGGGCAAAGGTGACGTAGCTGTGGCGTCGGGCGCGACGGTTCGTTAAAAGTTCCCCGTGGACGTCGCCGAGAGCCTGGGCCATCTCGCGCTGTTCGCCGACCTGTCGCCTTCCCAGCTCGAGGGGATCGCCCACTCGAACGACGAGGCCGTCTTCGGCGCGGGGGAGCGCGTGCTGCGGCAAGGGCTCAGCGGCGGCAATTTCTACGTCATTCTCGAAGGAGAGGCGGTCGTGGAAATCGGCGGAGAAGAGCAGCGCCGCCTGGGCAGAGGAGAGTTCTTCGGCGAGATCTCGGCCTTGACGCGGGAGCCCCCGAGCGCGGACGTCGTCGCCGCGACAGTCCTTCGCTGCCTCGTCATTTCGGCGGCGCAGCTCGAGCGGCTTCTGCTTGCTCTGCCGACGTTCATGCTGCGCCTGCTCCGGATCGAGGCTCAGCGCTTGCAGGGTGCGGTCGCTTGGCGGCCGTAGCGCCGCCTCACCCGCCCGGCGAATACGACGTGGTCGTGGTCGGCAGCGGTCCGGGCGGGCTCCAGACCGGCTATTGCCTCCGGCGCTTGGGGGTCCGGCACGCGATCCTGTCGCGCGACGAGCGGCCTGGTGGGATGTTCCAGCGTTTTCCGATCTTCCAGCGCCTCATCACCTGGACAAAGCCCGACGCGCCGGTCGAGCGGACGACGCGCGAGTACGAGTGGTACGACCACAACAGCCTGCTCGCCGAGGAGCCCGAACTCAAGGCGCTCGTCCCGGCGCTGATGGACCGCGCGTTCGACCTGCCGTCGCGGGCCGAGATGGAGGCCGGGATCGTGGCGTTCGCCGAGCGAGCGCAGCTCGAGGTTCGATACGGGTGCACGTGGGAGTCGACGCGGCGAGAGGACGAGACGACCGTGCTCGTCACCGGAGACGGTGAGTACCGCTGCCGTGCCGTCGTCTTCGCGCTCGGAGTGACGGAGCCGTGGCGCCCGTCCTTGCCCGGGCTCGAGCACGCGGCGCACTACGTCGACACCGCACGCCCCGAGCAGTACGCCGGTCGCGACGTGTTCGTCGTCGGCAAGCGCAACTCGGGTTTCGAGGTCGCACAGGGCATCCTCCCCTGGGCCCGCAGCATCGTTCTCGGCTCGCCGAGGCCCGTGCAGACGGACGCCCTCGCCCTGTCGGCGCTGCGGGTCCGCTACCTGCACCCATACGACGAGTACGCGCGCGGGGGCCCAGGGACCTACGTGATCGACGTGATGATCGAACGGATCGAGCGCACCGGCGAGCGCTTCCGCGTCGTCACGCGCGGCACCACGTGGGATGGGTCGCTCGTGTTCGACGTCGACGACGTCATCGC
>Ga0307278_10000149_pt1 | contig 34775 bp, 31 predicted proteins | sample ER_DNA_117_FD_194482 | JGI IMG/M metagenome (GOLD analysis project Ga0307278, IMG submission 194482) | Bulk soil microbial communities from the East River watershed near Crested Butte, Colorado, United States - ER_DNA_117 | ecosystem: Environmental > Terrestrial > Soil > Floodplain | place... | reverse complement strand
TGCTCACGGAGTACTTCGAAGCGATGCGGCCGATCATCGAGCGGCACGGCGGCACCGCCGCAAGGTTCATCGGCGACGCGATCATGTCGGTCTTCGGCGTGCCCGTGCTCCACGAGGACGACGCGCTCCGGGCTTGCCGCGCCGCGCTCGAGATGCAGGCTCGCCTGGGGGAGCTGAACGCCGGGCTCGACGAGCGCTTCGGGCTCACGCTCGCGACGCGGATGGGCATCAACACCGGAGAGGTATCGGGGGTCGGTGTCGCCCGCGCGCAGAACTTCGTCGCCGGCGACGCCGCCAACACCGCAGCACGCTTCCAGCAGAACGCGCAGGCCGGCCAGATCCTCTTCGGCGACGCGACCTTCGGCCTCGTCCGCGACGGCGTGCGCGTCGAGGAGGTCGAGCCCCTGACGATGAAGGGCAAGACCGGCAAGGTGCGCGCGTACGACCTCGTCGAGGTGCTGGCCGGGGCGGAGGCGCTCAAGCGCCGGCACGATGCGCCTCTCATCGGTCGCGAGGACGAGCTCGCCCTCGTCGAGACGGCCTTCCGGGCCATCGTGGAGGAGCGCTCGTGTGCGATGGTGTCGCTCCTCGCCGACGCCGGGGTCGGCAAATCACGACTCGTCGAGGAGCTCGCGCGGCGGGTGGAAGGGAGCGCGTTGGTCCTGCGCGGCCGCTGCCTCTCGTACGGCGAGGGCATCACGTTCTGGCCCCTCGTCGAGATCGTCCGCCACCTCGCCGCCGTCGGCGAGGAGGACTCGCCCGACGTAGCCCGCAGGAAGCTCGAGGCGGTCGCCGGGCGCGAATCCGCCGACGCGGTCGAGCGCGTCGCCTCGGCGATCGGCCTGTCGGAGACGCAGTTTCCGCTCCAGGAGATCTTCTGGGGCGTGCGCAAGGTGCTCGAGAGCGTGGCCGAGACCACCCCGCTCGTAGTCGTCGTCGACGACGTCCACTGGGCCGAGCCCACTCTCCTCGACCTGATCGAGCACCTGCTCGAAAACGTCGCCGACGTCTCGCTCCTACTCGTCTGTCCGGCCCGGCCCGAGTTCATCGAGCAACGGCCGGCGTGGCGCGGGCGGCCGGCCGTCACGCTGGTGCGCTTGCAGCCGCTCTCGGACAACGAGATCGGCCGGGTGATCGCGAACATGCTCGGCGGCCTCGACCTCGCACCGGAGGCTCGGGCTCGGATCGTCACGGCAGCCGAGGGAAACCCCCTCTTCGTCGAGCAGATGCTCTCGATGATGCTCGACGAGGGCATGCTGAGCCGCGTGGACGGCCGGCTCGAGGCGACGACCGACCTGTCGCGGATCTCGATTCCGCCCAGCATCAGCGCGCTGCTCTCGGCGCGGGTCGATCACCTGCCGCGGAACCAGCGGGCGGTGATCGGGTCGGCCGCCGTCGTCGGAGTCACCTTCCCGCGGTCGGCCGTGGAGGAGCTGGCGGACGACCGGGTCGCGGCGGACCTTCAACAGCAGCTGGTGAGCCTGACCGAGAAGCAACTCGTCCGCGAGGACGCCGAGTCGTCATCCGAGGGCGAGGAGTACCGGTTCAACCACGTGTTGATCCGAGATGCGGCCTACGGCGGGTTGTTGAAGGAAGCTCGAGCCCAGCTGCACGAGCGCTTCGCGGCCTGGGCGGAGCGGTTCTACGGCGAGCGCGGCCGCGCTGGCGAGTTCGAGGAGATCCTCGGCTACCACCTCGAGCAGGCATTTCGGTACAGGGGCGAGCTCGGCCGCCTGGACGACCACGAGCGAGAGCTCGGCGTCCGTGCAGCACAGCACCTTGCCACGGCGGGCCGACGGGCATTCGCGCGCGCGGACATGCAGACTGCGGCAAACCTGCTCGGCAGAGCGGCCGCGCTGCGGCCGGACACGGACCTGGCCCGCCTCGAGCTGCTGCCGGACCTCGCCGAGGCGCTGTCGTCGATCGGGGACTTCTCGCGCGCGCTCGACGTGCTGGACGATGCCGTCGCACGCGCCGCAGAGATCGAGCACGCGCCGCTTCACGCCGAAGCCACGCTGGTGCGCCTCTACGTCCGCGCGTTCGCGACCGAGGAGGGCTGGGGGCAGGAGATCGTGCCCGAAGTCGAGCGGGCGATGGCCCTCTTGGAGCAGGAGGACAACCACGCTGCAATCGCCAAGGGGTGGCGGCTGCTCGGCTTCGTCCACGGCACGGCGTGCCGGTACAGCGAGGCGGCGCACGCCGTCCAGCAGGCGATCTTGCACGCGCGGCTGGCAGGAGATCGACGCCAGGAGCTTCGGAACACCTCGGCGTACGCGCAGGCGCTCCTCTCCGGGCCGACGCCGGTCGACGAGGCGATCGGCGAATGCGAACGCATCCTCGACCTGGCCGCAGGCGATCGCGGAACGCGGGCCTACATGCTTGCGATCCTGGCTGCCCTCCACTCGATGCAGGGCGAACACGCCGAAGCGCGCACCTGCTACGTCGCCGCGCGCGCCCTGTTCGAGGACCTGGGGCTGACCGTACTCGCGGCCTGGGTCTCGCTCCACTCGGGGCCGGCAGAGCTGCTCGCCGGCGAGCTCGCCAGTGCCGAGCGCGAGCTCACGCTGGCATACGGAACACTCGAGCGGATGGGCGAGAAGTACTACCTCTCGACCGTCGCCGGGCTGCTCGGCCAGGTCCGGTACCGCCAAGGCCGTTACCGCGACGCGCGCGAGCTCGCCGAGGCCGCACGCGGCCTCGCGACCGAGGACGACGTGGATGCCCAGGTCCTCTGGCGTGCCGTCCGGGCGAAGGTGCTTGCTCGCGAGGGGGAGGCGGAGGAGGCGCTCGTGCTCGCGCAGGAGGCCGTCACGTTGTCGTACCGGACCGACTCGCCGACCTTTCAGGCGGATGCGCTGGTCGATTTCGCCGAGGTTCTCCGACTGGCCGGGCGCAGCGCAGACTCGGTGATCGAGGAGGCCGTCCTCCTGTACGAGCGTAAGGGGAACGTCGTTGCCGCCCGAACGGCCGGCGGGCCCCTCAGGGAGCCCGCCGATTCCCGCCTGAGCCGGGACGCCGGCTAGACGCCGCCGCCCCACTTTCCGTTGGTCGGAGCCAACATCGTCAACCGGTAGACGAACACGCCCAGCTCGTTCCGGATCCGTTCCCTGTTCTGGAGACACCCCTGCGCGGGAATGACTGCCGGACAGCCGAGTGTGAGCGTGAACCCGTTGTGGCAGCCGACGACCCCCGACAGTGGCCCACCGACCGCGTTGGCCTTCAGATCGAGCACGACCGTCAGCGGCGACGCGGCGAAATTCCCTGGAGCGTCCACGTTGGACGTGTCCAGCACGGGCGTTGCCGCCGACCCGCAAACGGTCGGATCGGTCGCTCCTTCCGCGATCACGATCGGCTCGAAGGCGCCGGTCGCGGGAGTCGTCAGCGACGTCGACGTCGGGTTCGTGCTCGTCACCGGGTCGGTCGCGGCGGAGCCGCCGCCGACGCCGAACACGTCGGCCACCTTGTTGGCGCTCGGCGCCTCCAGTCCGACGACGATCGGATTAGGAGTCGGATGGAACATGCTCGGCCGTCCTGGATCGCCGCCCCGCTCGTTCGTGATCAACGCGCTCGAGAACTGCATCGAGGTGGCTCCGGACGCTGGAGCCGGCGTGTTGTAGCGAAACGTGGCCGTCACCTCGGCGCCGCTCTCGAGGTGCCCGAAGATGCAGTCGACGGTCGCCGGGTCCGAGGGGTTCGCCGCACACGCCCCCCGCGACGACGTGTATGAGTCGAACGTCGCGCCGGCGGTTGCGGTGCCGTGGTATTCCGCCTGCGTGATCGTCTGGGAGCTCGAGTTCTTGAAGAAGATCGTGAACGAGACGTGTCTGCCGAGCTGCGCCGGGCTCGGGCTCGCCGAGACCGTGAAGGGATTGATCGTGCGGGGGCCTGCGCGACCCGTCGCGGCGCCTCCGAGCACCGCGAGCAACCCGACCAGCACGATCAGACCTGCCAGGACCACCGTCCTACGACGCCGCATTCCCCCGCCTCCTCTGTTTGTCACATCGAAGCCTTTAGAGGATCACAGATCCCCGGAAACCTCAAGTCTGGAGCGCCGGTGCGGTTCGCCTTTCCCTTGGCCTCGCCGGCCGGTGCTCCGCCGAGCAGTGCGACGATGGCCGCAACCCCGACGTGCCTCGGACCAACGCCGAACGCGTTCTAACCGCTCGACTCCCTTCCTCGAGCCGACCGGGACACCTGACGCAAGCACATCTGGCGCGCAACTCGAGACGGATCGCGGACTAACTACACCGGATCAGACGCCGCAGCTTGCGGGGCGAGAGCCGCAGGGCGTAGAGATCGTCGCCGCAGGAGCGGTGGCGCACGAAGGCGATCCAGCGACCGTTCGGGGACCAGACCGGCTGATCGCCGACGGCGATCAGCTTCTTGCCGCCGCCGTCGGACTTCACGCGGTAGAGGCGCCCCCGGCCCGTGACGACGATGGCGCCGCCGCTCGGCGACCAGCTCGCGGACGGTCGATCGGCGAATGGCAGACTGACGCGGCGTGATCCGTCGGGGTCGACCAGCGTCACGGCGACGCCGCGATGGCTCGCCACCAGCGCAAGGCGGTTTCCCCGTGGCGACCAGTAGCCAACGCCCGATCCAATGGAGAGCAGCGAAGCGCCGTCGGCAGGTGCCACGGACGCAACGGGGTCGCAGTCGAGGCATGGCGACGTGCAGGAGGCAAACGACAGCCACTCGCCCTGTGGCGCCCAGTCGGCGCTGGAGCCGCATTCGGGGCCAACGGATCGTGGATCCGAGCCGTCCGCACGCGCGGTCTCCCACTCGTAGCCCCCGCGTCCCGTGAGCGGGCGCCCGTAGACGACGCGCGATCCCTCCGGAGACCACCGCGCGTCCGCGCCACGTGCGAGCTCGTGCTCGCCGGTCCCGTCTTCTCCAACCGCGCGAATGGAGAGCCGCGGCCCGTCACCTGCGGCCGTGAAGAGGATGCTGCGTCCGTCCGGCGCCCACTCGAGGGCCTGGCCCGAGAGGAAGTTTCCGCGCGGCGCCTCGGCGACAGGTCGAGTGGCGCCGGACACCGGCGCGACGACGATGTCCTCCGGATCCCGTCGCCGCACAGCCAGCTCGCGTCCGTTCGGCGACCAGGCGAAGGCCGTGGCGTCGGCGACACGCAGAACACGCTTACCCGCCGTGGTCGTCACGACCAGGGAGCTGAGCCCGCTCTGGATCGGCTCCAGCGCGAGCCGATCGCCCCTCGGCGCCCAGCCCCAGTCCAGGATCGTGCGGCCGAGCGTGCGTCGTCCCCGCCCGTCCGTCCGGAGCACGAGCAGCGACGACAGCGCGTCGCACGAGCGCTGGCGTGCCACCCCGACCCACTTCGAGTCCGCCGAGAAGGCCGCGCCGGCGACCACCGTCCGCGAGCACGGAGACTGCACCCCGGACGCCGACTCGCCCGCCGTCGCGACCGCGATGGCGAACCCGAGCAGCGCGAGCGCGACCCCTCTCACGACAGTTGTGACGGGCCGCGGGCGCAGTGGTTAGCTCGTCAGCCGGCCCCGGCAGGAGAACCGCTGAGCGGGGAGGGCTCGACGCGAAGGACCTTCGCGAGGCCACCTGGCAGCCACCAGTTCCAGCGGCCGAACAGCTTCATCAAGCTGGGCACGAGCAGGGCCCGGACGATCGTCACGTCGATGAGGATCGCCGTCGCGAGACCGAACCCGAACTGCTGCAGCCCGACGACCGAGCCGGCGACGAAGCCCATGAAGGCGGCGAACATGACGACGCCGGCAGCGGTCACGATCCGCCCGGTCTTGGCGAGGCCCTCCGCGACCGCCTGCTCGTTCGAGGCTCCATGCTCCCACTCCTCCCGAATGCGGCTGACGAGGAAGACCTCGTAGTCCATCGAGAGACCGAAGACCATCGTGAAGATGAAGACCGGGATCCAGCCCTCGATCTGGTCGAAGGAGATCAGCCCGAAGGCGCCGGCAAGACCCCACTTGAAGAAGACGGTCAGGAGGCCGTAGGCCGCTCCGATGGAGAGGCAGTTGAGGACGATCGCCTTCAGGGGTAGGACGACGGAGCGGAACGCCCGCAACAGGAGCAGGTACGTGAGCAGCAACACCGCGAGCACGAGCCACGGGAAGGCACCGTAGGTGAGGTCGAGGAAGTCGCGGCCGCCGGGCGGGCCGCCCCCCGCGTAGACCTCGGCGGCGCGCGGGAAGCTCGCGTCGGGAATGATCGTGCCGCGCAGCCGATCGACGAAGTGCAACGCCGGCGGCGTTCCGTACTCGCTCTCGCCGACCATCTGGAGGTTCGCGTACCTGCCCGTCGGGTCGACCGACTGCGTGCTCTGCGGGTCGAAGGAGATCCGCGAGACCTCGGGATCTGCGCGCAGCAGGCTCTTCAGCCGCTGGATCGCCGCCCTGTACTCCGGTTCCCGAACGCCGCCGGCCTGGCCGGTGTCGATCACGATCGCCGTCGGCGCGATCGCGCCCTCACCGATCTCGGCGCCGACGATGTCCAGTCCCTTGACGCCTTCGAGGTTCTGGGGAATCCCCTTGTTCGAACCCGGCCCGAGCTCGAGCGTGGCGACGGGCGCCGCAAGCGCGACCAGGAGCGCGCCTGCGAGCACCGCGACGGCGACCGGCCGGCGCATGATCACCCATGCAAGCCGGCGCCAGAAGTTCTGCTCCGCCTCGCGCCGCTCGACGATCCGCCTCGGGATCAGCCGCACCCGGTCGAGCGGTGCCGCGAGCAGGTACAGCAGCACGGGCAGGAGCGTGAGCGCGCAGAGCACGGACACGGCCGGGATGATCAGACCACCCAGCCCGAATCCGCGCAGGAACGGCAGCGGCATGAACAGCATCAGGGCGAGGCCGATGGCGACGGCGGAGCCGCTGAGGACGACCGCACGGCCGGCCGTGTTCATCGTGCGCACGACCGCGTCCTCCCGGGATCGGCCCGCGCGCAGCTCCTCGCGATGGCGATAGACGACGAGCAGCGAGTAGTCGATGGCGATCCCGAGCCCGATCAGCATTACCAGGTTCTGGAGATAGGTCGAGAGCTCCATGAAGTTCGCGAACAACCAGATGATCGCCAGTGTCGTCGGAATCGCAGCGAGCGCGAACAGGAACGGGACCAGGAACGCGAGCGTCCCGAAGACGAAGATCAGGATCAGCAACGCGATCGGGATCGCGATCAGGAGCTCGCCGACCTGGAGGTCGTGCGAGAACACCGGGTCGAGGTCGTGCTCGATCGCCGCCTGGCCGCTCACGTAGCTCTGCGCTCCGGGCAGGGGGCCGATCGCGCGGCGGATGTCGTCCGTGTACCCCTTCGCATCCGCAGGCTCGAGGTTGGAGGTAACGGTCGCGCTGACGAGCGACGGCGAGAGCGCCGCGACCTCGGCCACCCTCCCCGTTGGCAGCACGTCGGCGGCGCGGCCGGCCGCGCGCCGCACCGCGGGCAGGAGCTGCGGCGCACTGCCCGGCACGCCCTGGACGACGATCGTGAACGAGCCGGTCGTCCGCTGGTCGAAGTGATCCTCGAGGATCGTCTCCGCACGCTCGCTGTCCGTCCCTGGGAGGGTGAAGCGGTTCGTCAGCCGGTCGCTGAGGCCAGCCGAGGCAATCGCGGACACGAGCACGAGCACGATCCACGCGGCCAGAACGAGCCACCGGAAGCGCAGGACTGTCCGCGTTACCTGTTCCATTCCCTCGTGCTCGAGGAAGTAAGTCGTCACTACTAGCAGAGGAGCCGCCCCCGGCGCCAGCGGCTACCGTTTGCGCCGGAGCGGCCGGGGGAACAGACTGTCTCCGGTACAAGCGAGCGAAAGGACGTGCTGAGGAGATGAAGGCGACAGACCGCGTGGCTGGGTACCGCCCATATGTGGAGCGGGCCCTCAGGGACGAGGAAGTGCGGGAAAACGTCAAGAGCGCGTTCCTCGCGGCGAAGGACGTCTACACCGAGCTCCTCGGTGGCCGTGGTGCCACCGCCGTGGCCGTACGCGCTGCGACCGACGAGGAGATCCGGGAACGGCTGCGGGACGGGATCGACGAGCTCCGGAGCGCGGCGCAGCGGGTACGGGGGAAGGATGACCACACCCTCCGGAATTCGACGCTGCTGGTCGTCGGGATCGCGCTCGGGCTGCTCTTCAACCCTTTGACGGGCCGCCAGACCCGCGAGTGGCTGAAGGACAAGGTCTTCGGTCCCGAGCAGACCTTCAGCTACGAGGAGCAGTCGGACAACGGCGGGCCCGCCACCCAGCCGGCCGAAAGCAGCTAGGACCGTTCACTAGCGGCGCGCGATGAGGGCGCTGTCGCCCTCGCCGCGTACCCGGCCGGCGAGTGCCTGCTCGAGCGAGCTGCGATCGAGCCCACTCGCCTGGGCGATGTCGGAGGCCTGGAGCAGGAATGCCCCGGGGACCGGCGCCGAGCCGGACGATGGGTGGCTTGCCCAGGCGGCGCCGCCCGCAGAGGAGCCGCCGGCGGGGAAGTCGACGTCCTGGAGGTGCTGCCACGCGGCGAGGTAGCGCGCGGGATCGACGACGCCGTCGTACCCGAGCCGCAGCAGGCCAACCGGATGCATCTCGAAGTGGAGGTGAAACGGCCCTCCCTTCGCGTCGCCCGTGTTACCCACGTACCCGAGCACGTCGCCGGCCTGCACAGGCCGGCCGTTCACCGCGAGCGGCGAGAAGCCCGAGAGATGCGCGTAGTAGAACTGGTTGCCCTGCTCGTCCCTGACCCAGAGTCGATTGCCGCCGATCGGGATGTAGCCGACCGAGAAGACGACGCCGTCGTTGACGGCCAGGATCGGGGCGCCGAGCGGCGCGAAGATGTCGATTCCGTGGTGGAACCCGATGCTCGGGATCCGGCTCGGAACGCCGAAGTCGTCCGACCACGACGACGGGCCGTACACGGGGAAGACATAGCCGCGCGGCGTCAGACGAGGGGCGACGCCTCCGGGCACGCGAGGCGTGGAGCGCGGGCCGGTCGGCTGGGCCGGCTCCGGCGGGTTCTTCGGCACCGCCGGCCTCCTCGGGGGTCTGGGTTTCTCGGGCCGCTCCGCGGGTCGTGGCGAGACCTTGGCGGCCTGCGCGGTCACCTCGGCGAAGCCGACGAGGATCTGGGTGTCGGCGGGCAGGCCCGCATGGGCCGCGGTCAGCCGGATCGACAGCGCGAGCGCCGAGGACCGGTAGGCGTTGGCCCCGCGGGTCGCCAGCGGGGCGGCTGTTCCCCGAGAGACGTCTGCGTAGCCCCAGTCGGCGAGCTGTACGAGCCCCTCGGGCGCCGGCTGCCCCAGCACGGTCAGGTTGGTGACGGCCGTGCCGGTCGTATCGCCGGCGGCTGCCTTCCTGCTCGCCGACGCTCGCGACCGGGCCGTGATGCGCTCGGCGGTGATCTCGCCGCCGAAGAGCGAGAACGACACGACCTCGGCGGACGCCTGTGCTCGCACGGAGGCCGCAACGGACGACGAGGCGCTCGCCGTCGCCGAGCCTGTCGTCACGATCGAGCCGTCCTCAGGGAAGGAGAAGCTCCCGCCGAGCGAGACGGTGTCCGGCGGCGCCGTCACTTCCTCCGTCCCGCCGCCCTCGGCGCCGGGCACGATGATCCGAACGGCGTACGCGCGCGCCGCGCCCCGGGCCGGGATGGGCCGAGACGGCGCCGCGGCCGTCGCGGCGAGCGCCAGCCATGCGGCCGCCGTGGTGGCGCCCAGCAGTCTGGCGGTGGACCCTCTCATCGTCCGACGCTCCCATTATGGGCAGTTCGCAGCGCACGCCACGCCACCTGCAGGGCAACGGCGACCATGAGCGCGCCGAAAAGCCGGCGGAGCGCGTCGTCGGAGAGCTGGAGCGCAATGAGCACGCCTGCTTGGACGCCGGCAACACCCGCCAGGCCCACGATGACCCCGGCCCGCCAGCGGACGTTGCCGTACCGGTGTTGGCTGGCGGCCCCGACCAGCACGGTCGGGAGGATCGCGAGCAGCGAGGTCGCCTCCGCGTCGAGCTGGCTGAGACCCAGGCCGAGAGCGAGTGCCGGCACGTACACGATGCCGCCGCCAACGCCGAAGAGGCCGGCAAGAACACCCCCGGCCAGCCCCGCCAGAGCCACGAGCGCGAGCGTGGCCATCAGACGAGCAGCTTGATCCCGACGCCGGCGAGGAGGGCCGCGAAGCCGAGTGACAGGACGCGCACGGAGATCCGCTGCTGCAGCGCAGTCCCGACCAGCGCACCGGCCATGCCCGGAAGGCCGACGAGCGCCGCGGCGCCGATGTCGACGCGGCCGTGCGCTGCGTACGAAACCGTTCCGGCCAGCGCGATCACGCCGATTGCCGCGAGCGACGTCGCCGTCGCCGAGCGCAGGTCCAGACCTGCGACGAAGACGAGCAGCGGCACCGCGACGATGCCGCCGCCGACGCCGAAGAGCGCGCTGAAGAGCCCGGCGACGATCCCGATCGCAACGAACTGCAGACCGCGGGGAAACCCGAGGTCGCCCCGGAAGCCCCCTCCCTTCACGCTCGAACCCGGCGTCCGGTGTACCGTCCAGAACAGGGCGCGGGATGGGGTCCGGGCGCTGTGGGAAGGGGCGACACGCGCCTATTCTGCTGTGTGTGCTCGACGACCGCCTCGCGCTCGTCGCCTCGGAGCCGGGCCTTGCAGCGCTCGTGCTCGACGTCGATGGAACGCTCGCGCCGATCGTCGCCCGGCCGGAGGACGCGCGGGTTCCGGACGAGACGCGGGTGGAGCTCCGCCGGCTCGTCGACCGCTATGCGTTGGTCGCGTGTCTCAGCGGGCGAGCGGGCTCGGATGCCCGCCGAGTCGTCCGCGTCGACGGCATCACCTACGTTGGCTCGCACGGCCTCGAGCTGGAGCCCGACGCAGAGACGTGGCGTGGGCGGATGCGCGAGTTCGTCGCCACGGTTCCATGGCCCGTGGAGGACAAGGGGCTGACGGTGTCCTTCCACTATCGAGGGATGCCGGACGAGAAGGCTGCGCGAGCTCGGCTCGAGGAGCTCGCCAAGCAGGCACGAGCCGCCGGGCTCCGCGCGCGCTTCGGCCGCAAGGTGCTGGAGCTGCGCCCGCCAGTGGAGGCCGACAAGGGCACCGCGATCCGGCGGCTGGTCGCCGGCGCCGGGGTCTCACGCGCGCTCTACGCCGGCGACGACACGACCGATCTCGACGCGTTTCGGGGCCTGCGCGAGGCCGGGCTCGACGTCGCCGTCTGCATCGCGGTCGAGTCCGCCGAGGGGCCGAGGGAGCTGGTCGAGCAGGCCGACGTCGTCGTCAACGGGACGGAGGGCGTGCTCGAAATCCTGCGCAGGCTCTAGCGACCGACGGTCTCGGCTTCACCCCGGAGGACGTCCCACGCACGTCGGACGTCCACGTCGCTGGTCCGCGCGTTGCCGACGGCAAGCCGCAGGACGGTGCGACCGTGCAGCTTCGTCGGGCCGATGAAGATCACGCCGGTGCGGTTCACGCGCTCGACTAGCTCGTCGTTCACCGCGTCGCTCGCCTCCAGCCGGAAGCAGACGGTCGAGAACGGCCGCGGCGCCGACAGCTCCCAGCCGGGCTCGGCGCGCACCCACTCCTCGAACAGCCCCGCGAGACGGACGGCCTCGCGGATGCTCTGCTGGAGGCCCGCACGGCCGAAGCAGCGCAGCACCGTCCAGAGCTTGAGGGCGCGGAAGCGGCGACCGAGTGCAGGCCCGTAGTCGCTCAGGCTCGTGACTTCGCGCTCCTCCGGCGTGCGCAGGTACTCGGGCACGAGGCTGAACGCACGCCGGAAGTCCTCCGGCCGCCGGGTCCAGAGGCACGAACAGTCCATCGGAACAAGCAGCCATTTGTGGGCGTTCACGACCACCGAGTCGGCGTGCTCGACTCCCTCCCGCGACCAGGCGAACTCGGGACACACCCACGAGGCGCCGGCATACGCGGCGTCGACGTGGAGCCAGACGCCCGCGTTCCGGCAGCGCTCGGCGAGGGCGGCGACCGGGTCGACCGAGGTCGTCGACGTCGTACCGACGGTGGCGACGACCGCGCACGCACCCTCGAGGTCGACGGCGTCCGACCGGAGACGGAACTCGCCGTCGACCGGCACCGGGCGAAGGTCCAGCTCGAGCAGGCGCGCGGCCTTCGCGACCGACGAGTGCGCTTGCTCCGAGGCGACAACGGCGCGGTGGCCGGGCTTGGCGGCGCGGGCGGCGGCCAGTGCGGCAATCGTCGAGATCGACGCGGTGTCCTCGATGTGACCGTGCCAGCCGCGGGGGAGGCCGAGCAGCTGCGCGAGCCAGTCGAGCGTCACCTCCTCGAGCTCCGTCACGGCCGGCGACGACCGCCACAGGATTCCGACCGCATTCATGGCGGCGATCAGCAGCTCTGCCAGGATCCCCGGCTCGGAGCCCGTGATGGCGAAGTACGCGAAGAAGCGCGGGCTCTGCCAGTGGGTGATGCCGTCCAGAAGGACGGCATCTAGGTCATGGAGGATGGTCTCGAACGGCTCTCCCTGCTCTGGCGGTGCGTCGGGCAGCCGCGACCGGATCTCGCCGGGCTCGACCTGCGCGAGCACCGGCAGGTCGCCGACGCGCTCGAGGTAGGACGCAGCCCAGTCGAGCGCTTTCGCGCCGTCGTCGCGGAACGTCATCCGACCTCATGCTCCTCAGGCAGAAGCTCGATCACAAGCTGCGGCGATCCGTCTTGCAAATCGAACGTCTCCGTTCGTGCTCAGCGCTTCTCGCCAGAGCCGAGAAGCGCCTCGACCTCGCGCCACGGCCGCGTGTTGAGGACATCGCCGGCGCCGAGCCAGGCTCGGCGCGCCTGCGCGACGCCGTACTCGACGTTCGCGAGCTCGGAGACGCGGTGGGAATCGCTCGAGATCGCGAGCTGGAGACCTGCCTCCCGGGCGGCCCGGGCGTGGACGTCCCGGAGGTCGAGCCGGTCCGGCTGCGAGTTGATCTCGAGGAAGGTCCGCGTCTCCAGCGCCTTCGCGATCAGAGGCTCGAGGTCGAGGTCGGCGCCCTCGCGGCGTCCGATCTTCCGGGCCGTCGGATGGCCGATGCAGTGCACGTGCGGATGCTCCATCGCCGCCAGAATTCGCTCATTGGGACTCGAGTCGAACGCACGGTGAAGCGACGCGATCACCCAGTCGCAGGCGGCCAGATCCTCGTCCGGCGCGTCCACCGACCCGTCCAGCCCGATGTTCACCTCGATCCCCTGCAGGATCCGAAAGGGCGTCAGACGCTCGTTCAGCGCGGCGATCTCCTCGGCCTGAGCCCGGAAGCGATCCTCACGGAGGTAGTGGGAGTGGTCGGTGACGGCGACGTAGTCGTAGCCGCGCGCCTGGGCAGCGCGCGCCATCTCCTCCAGCGAGTGGTCGGCGTCGGTCGACCAGGTCGAGTGCATGTGCAGGTCGCCGCGGAGCGCATCCACGTCGACCAGGCGCGGCAGCTCTCCGCGCCGCGCGGCCTCCAGCTCGCCGAGGTTCTCGCGCAGCTCCGGCGGAATCAGCTCGTAGCCGAGGCGCCGGTACACGTCCTCCTCGGACTCGGCCGTGATCACCTCGTTTGTCTCGACCACGACGATGCCGTACTCCGACACGGAGAGGCCCTCCCGCACAGCGGCCTCGCGGAGCGCGAGGTTGTGATCCTTCGAGCCCGTGAAGTGCTGAAGCAGGTTGCCGTAGGACTCGGGCGGCACGACGCGGAGGTCGAAGCGCAGCCCGTTCTGCCAGACGACCGTCGCCTTCGTCGGGCCGTGGGCGGCCACCTCCGCGACCGCCTCGTGGGCGACGAAGCGGGCGGTCAGCCCCGCCGGGTCGCGCGCCGTGGCGATCAGGTCGACGTCGCGCGTCGTCTCCTTCCGCCGCCGCACGCTGCCCGCCTCCGAGATGCGATCGACATGAGCGTCGTCTTGCAGCTCGGCAACGAGTTGTCGGACGGCAGGCAGCGCCTTTCCGAGCAGCGTGCGCTGGGGCGCCGGGGGTGCCTGCTCGACGCTGAGGGCCTTCAGCACGTTCTCCTCCGTCTTGGGGCCGAGCCCGGTCAGTACCCGCAGCCGCTGCTCGGCGGCTGCCTGCCGCAACCCCTCGACGGTGGTGATTCCGAGCTCCTGCCAGATTCGTCGCACGGTCTTGGGGCCGAGGCCGGGCACGCGCAGGAACGCGATCAGGTCCGACGGAATTCGATCGCGGCGGTCGCGAAGCGCCTTGATCTCACCGTCCTGGACGATCTGGACGATCTTCTCCTCGATCGTCCTGCCGACCCCGGGAAGGGCACGCGCCTTGCCCTCGAGCGCCATCTCGGCGACGGCGGTCGGCGTCTCGCGGATCCGCGCCGCGGCCCGGCGGTAGGCGAGCACCCGGTACGACTCGGCCCCCTCGATCTCGAGCAGGTCGGCGAGCAGCTCGAACCGCTCGGCCACCTCGCTGTTTCGCGGAAGCGTCGTCGCCACCTCACGGCGATGATACGGCCATGAAGGCGGTGGTCTGCCTTCCGACCTACAACGAACGGGAAAACCTCGAGCGCATGGTCTCGGCGCTAGGCGAGGTCCTGCCGCCGGGAGGCCATGTGCTCGTGGTCGACGACTCGTCGCCGGACGGCACCGGCGAGCTCGCCGACCGCCTCGCCGGCGAGCTCGGCTTCGTCGACGTGCTCCACCGCCCCCGAAAGGAAGGCCTGGGTCCGGCGTACCTCGCCGGGTTCCGCCGTGCGCTTGCCGACGACGCGGAGCTCGTGCTCGAGATCGACTGCGACTTCTCCCACGATCCCGCGGACGTGCCGCGTCTGATAGCCGCCGCCGAGACTGCGGACCTCGTGCTGGGGTCCCGCTACGTGCCCGGTGGGCAGATCGTCAACTGGGGACGCTGGCGACGGCTCGTGTCGTCGGCGGGATCGCTCTATGCGCGCACGCTCCTGGCCCTGCCCGTCCGCGATCTGACCGGCGGCTTCAAGTGCTACCGCCGCGTCGTCCTCGAGACCATCGGTCTGGACAAGATCCGCTCACGTGGATACGCGTTCCAGATCGAGACGACCTACCGCACGCTTCGCGCAGGTTTCCACGTCGTCGAGATCCCGATCGCCTTCGTCGACCGGGAGGTGGGCGGCTCGAAGATGAGCCGCGCGATCGTGATCGAGGGGATCTGGAAGGTGCCGGCCCTTCGCGCCGCCGCCCTCGCGGGCCGCCTCTAGTGCGTCGTCAGGCCTCTACCATTCGGCGCGTGGAAACGACGGACGCCACGTTCGAGCAGGACGTCCTTCGCTCCCGGATCCCGGTCCTGGTCGACTTCTGGGCGCCGTGGTGTGGGCCCTGTCGGACGATCGCGCCGATCCTCGAGGGCCTCGCCGAGAGCCATGCGGGCAGGCTCGCCGTGGTCAAGGTCAATGTCGACGAGAACCTCGAGACCGCCGGGCACTACGCGGTGCTCTCATTGCCGACCGTGATCCTCTTCGCCGGGGGTCGCGCCGAGGAGACGCTCGTCGGCGCGCGGCCGCGTTCGCACTACGTGGACGCAGTCGACCGCTGGCTCTGAGGCTCGGAGCCGAGGAGTCGGGCGGCAGGCCTCCGCTCCCGCGCCAGCTTCGGACGCGTCGGCTCGTCTCCGAAGTCTCCCGTGGCCGAGGTCAGTCGCACGCGGGGGTCGAGCGCCACGTAGCACACATCCGCGATCAGGGTGAGGACGGCGATCGCGGTCGTCACCACCATGACCACCCCGAGCATGATCGGGAGGTCGCGTCGGCCCAGCGCCTCGACGAGCATCTTGCCCACGCCGGGTAGGCCGAAGACCGTCTCGACGAAGAGCGAGCCGCCGAATGCGATCCCCATGTCCATGCCGAGCATCATCACGACGGGGAGTGCAGCGTTTCGCAGCACGTGCGTCCGGAGCACGTGCCACCCCGAGCCGCCCTTCGCCCGTGCTGTCCGGACGTAGTCGTCCTGGAGCGACTCGAGCACGGAGGCGCGGATCATGCGGGCGTAGAGCGCTGCGAACAGCAACGCGAACGTGAACCACGGGAGCAGGAGGTGGTACGCCCACTGCACCGCTCCCCCGCAATCCGTCGAGGGGTGGAAGAAGTCGCAGTACTGGGAAATCGGCACCACGTGCCACCTGTAGCCCAGGACGTACGAGAGGATGAGGCCGATCCAGGCCGGGTGCGCCGCGACCCCGATGAAGACGAAGATCATCGCGAATCGGTCTAAGAGCGAGCGCGGGCGCAGCGCCGACAGCACCCCGATCGGCACGGCGATGAGCAGGAACAACAGCGTGCCGCCGAGGATGAGCGACGCCGTGACCGGAACCGTCGCCTTGAGCGACTCCGTGATCGGCACGGCGGTCCGCGCCGACTTCCCGAGCGAGCCGTGACGGACCGCGTTCCAGACGTACTGCGCCCACTGGACGGGAACCGGGGCGTCGCCGATGCCGGTGGCGTCCTGCAGCGCCGCCTTCGTCGTTTCCTGTCCTCGGCTCACCTGCACGCGGTCGGACGGGAGCACGAAGAAGATCACGAACGTGGCGAAGCTCATGAGCAGTATGAGCACCACGCACCAGATCAACCGCTTGACCAGGTAGGCGATCACCTAGCTCCCTCCTGCGCCGCTCCGCACCGGCGCACGTGTGATTCAGCGGAAGTGGTCCCAGCCAGCGAATTCTACGAGACGTCCCTCGAGACGGATTTCCGCGCCCGATCCGTGCTCGCAACAGCCGACCGGCGTGAAGCGACCAGGCTCGGCCACCGCCGCGAGCAACTCGTAGTCCTCGCCGAAGCCGCAGGCGAGCTCGAGCGCCGCGAGTCCAAGGCGCTCGGCCACCTCGGCGACGCCGTCCGCGACGGGAACCGAACCCGCGTCGATCGCCACACGGCAGCCCGATCGCTCGGCGAGTCTCGCCGCGTCGGGCGCGAGCCCGTCGGAGAGATCCAGCATCGCATGCGCCCTCGGCGCGAGCTCGCGCCCTTCGGCGAGCCGGATCGGCGGCCGCCGGTGCGCTCGCACGAGCGGAGTCTCGATCCCGGCTCGCAGGGCGTGGTAGCCGGCGGCCGAGGCCCCAAGAGGGCCGGTCACGACCAGGACGTCGCCCGGCCGAGCGCCGCCTCGACCCGGGACCCGGTCGGAGCGCCCGAGCGCGGTAACCGACAGGTGGACGACAGGTGCTCTCGCGGTGTCTCCCCCGATGACAGGCGCACCCGTCTCGCGCATCCCCTCGTAGAGCTCCAGCACGTCCTCGAGCTCCGTGTCACCCGGCGTCCCCAGCGAGACCAGGAGCCCCTCGGGCGTCGCCCCGGCAGCCGCGAGATCGCTGAGATTGACGGCGGCGGCCTTGAACCCGAGGTCTCGCCAGGACGTCCAGCCGAGGCGGAAATGGACCCCCTCGACGAGCGTGTCCTGTGTGGCCACGCGCCCTCCCGGGAGCTCGGCCACGTCGTTCTCGATCCGCTCGGCGAGCCCGTGGCGCTCGAGCTCCGCGAGGAGGCCGAACTCACCGAGCTGCGAGAGCCGCATCGACCGCCTCGCGGAGCGCGCGGGCCTCGGTCGAAGCACGCACCACGGCGACGCCGTCCGCGCCCGCCGCGATGCACTCGGCCACGTTCCCGGCGTCCACCCCGCCGATCGCCACCACCGGGATCGTGATTGCCTCCGTGATCGCGGACAGGCCGGCCAGCCCGATCGGCGCCACGTTCCGCTTGGTCGGCGTCTCCCACACCGGGCCGGCACCCACGTAGCCGGCGCCCGCGCGCTGTGCCTCGCTCGCCTCCTCGACCGTCGCCGCCGACAGGCCCACGAGCACGCCCGCCGCGAGCGCGTCCTCCGCGCCTTCGTCCTCGTTCCCGAGGTGGACGCCGTCGGCCTCCAGCCGCAGCGCCGCGTCCAGATCGTCGTTGACGACGAAGGCGATGCCGGCGGCCCGGCACAGGTCGAGATACGGCGGGCCCTGCGCTACGACCTCGTCCGTGGACGCCCCTTTTAGCCGCAGCTGGAGCACGGTCGCACCGCCGTCGACGGCCAGCCTGGCCGTGTCGAGATCGGAGACGATGGCGTGAAGCCTCATACCACTGCAACGCGTGCGCGCTCGTCGAGCGTATCTGGATCCAGGTCGAAAAGCGCGTCGTACAGCGCCGCGTGGAAGGTGCCCGGCCCGTGCGCAACCGCGGCGGCGTCCTCGGCGGCAACGCCGAACGCGGCCAGCGCCTCGGCGGCGGCGGCGAGCGGATCGCCGGGTCTCGCGGCGGCGAAGGCCCCCGTGATCGAGGTCGACATGCAGCCCGTCCCGCTCACGGTGCCGAGGAGAGCATCGCCATTCTCGATCGCCAGCACGAGCTCGCCGTCGGATACGTGATCGACCGGCCCGGTGACCGCGGCCACCACGCCGAGGGTTCTCCCGGCCTCCCGCGCCAGGTCGCCGGGATCGCCCGCCGCCGCGATCGACTCGACGCCACGTACCTCCGCCTCGACGCCGACGAGCGTCGCGATCTCACCGGCGTTGCCGCGCAGGATCGTAACGTCGGCGGCGTCGAGGAGGCGCCTGGCCGTGTCGGTCCGGTAGCGCGTGGCGCCGGCACCGACCGGGTCGACGACGATCGGGATTCCGCGCTCGGTCGCCGCCTTGCCGGCGAGGAGCATCGCGTCCACCCACGGCGGTGAGAGCGTGCCGATGTTGATCACGAGCGCACGGGCGAGCGCCACCATCTCCTCGACCTCCTCCCGCGCGTGCGCCATCACCGGAAGGGCACCGAGCGCGAGCGTCGCGTTCGCGGTCTCGTTCATGACGACGTAGTTCGTGATCTGGTGGACCAGTGGTTTCTGGTCGCGCAGGCGGCGCAGCGTATCGCCCGGCGCGACGCTGCTCTGGGTGGTCATGCAGCCCCCTTCAGGTGAAGGACGTCGACAGGGCCTTCGCCGGCGCCGATCTTCTCGAGGCCCTGGCGCACTGCGCGAGAGGCAGCAACGGTGGCGACGCGTGCGGCCGCCTCGAGGCCCGCGCCGCGGGCGAGGTGAGCGGCGAGGGTGGCGGAGTGCGTACAGCCGGCGCCGTGCGTCGTCGCACGGTCCACCCGCACCACCCGAATCTCGGTGTGGCGTTCGCCGTCGAAGAGGTGGTCGACCGCGTCACGGCCGTGCCCGCCGGTGACGACCACGGCGGGAGCTCCGGCAGCGTGGATCCGCTCCGCCAGCTCGCTCCGTGAACCCGGCCCACCGGCCAGCACCTCGGCCTCCCAGAGGTTGGGCGTCACGACGGTCGCGAGCGGGAACAGGCGCTCGACGTACGTGCGGACGGCATCGTCTTCGAGGAGCTTCGCGCCCGAGCTTGCGACCATGACTGGATCGACCACCAGCGGCACGCGATGGTCTGCGAGGAAGCCCGCCACCGCCTCGATCATCCGCGCCGAGAAGAGCATCCCCGTCTTCGCAGCGTCGACCCCGATGTCGTCGAACACGGCCTCGAGCTGGGCGAGCACGAACTCCGGCGGCAGCTCGTGGATGGCCCTGACGGCGGTCGTGTTCTGTGCGGTCAGTGCGACGAGCGCGCACGTCCCGTGACACCCGGCGGCCGCGAACGCCTTCAGGTCGGCCTGAATGCCGGCGCCTCCGCCCGAGTCGGAGGTCGCGATCGTGAGCGCCCTCGGGACTGTCACTGGCCTCCCTTCGCCGGCATCACCCGAACAGCATGGGGAAACCCATGGTTCCCCCATGAACCCCCTCCTTCGCCGCCAGCCCCGAAGCCGCAGGAAGCGGAGCCGGGCAAAGCCCGCCGCCGCGGCGGTGGCCCGTCACTCGTTGTTGCTGACGCAATCCACTCCCTTCGCCGGCATTACCCGGATCAGGTTCGACGGGTGTGTTCTCAGCCGCGCGATCAGCGGGCACCCCGGTTGCTTCGAGTCTACTTGCCCGCTCAGGACAGGGGCCCGGCACCCCCCTGCGACTACCATCGGGCGCGTGGAGACGTCTGCGCGCTACGACGGGCTCGCCGACTGGTACGACGAGAATCTGCGCACGTTCACGCTTGGCTCGAGCGGCGTCCTGCGGGCGCTGCTGGGACACGGGCACGGGCGCTGTCTCGACCTGGGCTGCGGCAGCGGCCTCCACTTCGAAGACCTGCTCGCGCTCGGCTGGACGGTGACGGGCGTCGATGTCTCGGAGGACCAGCTCCGCCTCGCGCGCCGGAGAGCAGAGGGGCGTGTCGAGCTCGTCCTGGCCGATGCCGCCTCCGTCCCGTTCCCTGACGGGAGCTTCGACGCCGTCGCCTCGGTGTTCCTCCACACCGATCTGTCCGACTATCCCCTCGTCCTCCGGGAGACCGCCCGCGTTCTGCGCGCGGGCGGGCGGCTCGTGCACCTGGGGCTGCACCCCTGCTTCGTTGGGCCCTTCTCGCGCTACCAGGGCCCTGACGCTCCACCGCTCCTGTTCTCCGGCTACCGCAACACGGACTGGACGAACGACGCGCCCGGATTCGGCGAAGGGCTTCGTCGCATCGTCGGCTCCTACCACGTCCCGCTCGCCGATCTCCAGAACGCCCTCGTGGCCGCCGGCTTCCGCCTCGACCGATTCGAGGAGCCGGTCGGCCACGAGTTTCCGCGGGTACTCGCGATCGCGGCCACGCGCGCGTGAGCGCGACAGTCGCCGTCTGGGATGACCTGTTGCTGGCGGAGGAGGTCGCGTACGCCGGCCGAGAGGACGCGCGCGAGGCACGGACCGAACCCCTGCCGGAGGCGCTCGACCCACGCGTCCGAGATGCCCTGACGCAGCTCGGTGTCGGCGCCCTCTACACGCACCAGGCGCGCGCGTGGGAGGCCGCGGCCGATGGCGACCACCTCGTCGTAACGACCGGAACGGCGAGCGGCAAGACGCTCGCCTTCAACCTCCCGGTGCTCGACGCCCTGGCGCGCGAGCCGAAGAACAGGGCGCTGTACCTTTACCCGACGAAGGCGCTCGCGCAGGACCAGCTGCGGACGCTGACGACACTCGGCGTCAGGCGCTCTCGACCGGCGATCTACGACGGCGACACGCCGACCGAGCGCCGCTGGCAGATCCGGAAATGGTCGAACCTGATCCTCACCAACCCGGACATGCTCCACGTGGGCGTCCTGCCCCACCACGACCGCTGGGGGGACGTGCTCTCGAACCTCCGCTACGTCGTCGTCGACGAGGCGCACGTCTATCGCGGCGTCTTCGGGTCGCATGTGGGCAACGTCCTGCGCCGCCTCCGGCGGCTCGCGGGCGTCTACGGAGCCGAGCCGCAGTTCCTTTTCGCCTCGGCGACGATCGCGAACCCGGGCGACCTGGCCCACGCGCTCGCCGGGGTGCGCGCGACCGTGATCGACGACGACGGCGCGCCCCGGGCGGAGCGGACGATCGCGCTCTGGAACCCACCACTCACCGACGAGGAGCTCGGCGTGCGCGCGAGCGCGCTCGGGGAGGCGTCCCGGCTGATGGCGGCGCTCGTCTCGCGGGGCCTCCGGACGATCTGCTTCGCGAAGAGCCGCCGCGCAGCAGAGCTGGTCCACCGGTTCACGGCGGAGCGCGTCGACGACGCGGCGCTCGCGCGCCGGCTGGCGCCGTACCGCGCGGGCTACACGCCCGCCCAGCGCCGTGAGCTCGAACGGCGGCTCGTCGATGGTGACCTTCTCGGCGTCAGCGCGACCGACGCGCTCGAGCTCGGGATCGACATCGGCCTGCTGGACTGCGCGATCTCCGTCGGGTTCCCCGGCACGGTGGCGAGCCTGAGGCAGCAGTGGGGTCGCGCGGGGCGCCGGGAGCACGGGCTGGCCGTCCTCGTCGCGAGCGAGGACGCGCTCGACCAGTACTTCATGCGCGAGCCGGACGCGCTGCTCGGGCGCCGTGTCGAGGCGGCGATACTCGACCACGCCAACCCGCGCGTGCTCGACGGCCACGTTCGCGCTGCCGCCTTCGAGGCCCCGCTCGACGACGCCGATCGAGTGGTGCTCGGCGACAGGGCGCTCGAGCGAGCCGCGGTCCTACCCGAGCTGAAACAGACCCCCAAGGGCTTCGTCTGGAACGGCCGCGATTACCCGGCCGCTCGAATCCCGCTCCGCTCCACGAGCCCGGACGCGATTACCGTCGTGGACGGCGCGACGGGCACGCTCCTCGGCCTCGTGGAACGAGAGCGCGCCTACTCCACCGTTCACGACGGAGCCATCTACCTCCACCTGGGCGAGCCCTACCTCGTCCTCGAGCTCGACCTGGAGCTACGGCACGCGATCGTGGAGCCGTTCCACGGCGACTACTACACGCAGGCGAAGAAGGAGACGACGACTGCGATCGAGGAGGAGTCGCGAGGAGAGCGAGCGCTCGGCACCGAGCTCTCCTTCGGCCGAGTCGCGGTCACCGAGAAGGTGGTCGGATTCCAGAAGAAGGCTCGCGACGGCGCGACCCTCGACCTCGTGCCCCTCGCCATGCCCGAGACGACGTTCGGTACGGAGGCGGTCTGGTTCGTGCCCGACCCCGGGTTGTTGGAGGGACTCGAGCGCATGCCGACGCTGCTATCGACCCTCCACGCAGCCGAGCACACGCTCATCGCCCTGCTGCCGCTCTGGGCGATGTGCGACCGGTGGGACATCGGCGGCCTCTCGACGAACCTGCACTTCCAGACCGGGCGCCCCACCGTCTTCGTCTACGACGGCCACGCGGGCGGCGTCGGCATCGCCGAGCGAGGATTCGACGTCTTCCCCGGCTGGGCCGAGGACACTGCGCGGCTGCTCGAGCGCTGTCCGTGCGAGGCCGGTTGCCCGTCGTGCGTGCAGTCGCCGAAGTGCGGAAACCTCAACGAGCTGCTCGACAAGCAGGGCGCGCTGACGCTGCTCCGGAGAATGCTCGCCGCGCGATGAACCACCTGAACCGTCGCCGATCCCGGCACCCCCGGCTGCGGATCGACGGTGGCTGTCGATCTTGCGCCGGGCCGTTCGTCGTAGAGTCGAACCCGAACGAAGGAGAACCCGATGCAATACATGCTCCTGATCTACGGAAGCGAGGGCTCCTGGGACTCGTACTCCGACGAGGAACGGAACGCGATCTACGAGGAGTACTACGCGCTCAGCAACGACCTGCGTGAACAGGGGAAGCTCGTCAGCGCGAACGAGCTGCAGGGAACCTCGACCGCGACTACCGTCACCGTGCACGACGGCGACACGGTCGTCACCGACGGGCCCTTCGCCGAGACGAAGGAGACACTCGCCGGGTACTACCTGATCGAGGCCGCGTCGCTCGACGAGGCGATCGAGTGGGCGGCGCGAATCCCGTCGGCGCGCGCCGGCAAGATCGAGGTGCGGCCGGTCGTGATGCGGCACGCGGAGGTTGCCTGATCGACGCCGTCGCGGCCGCCTATCGGGAGGAGTTCCCGCGCTCGGTCGCCATCCTCGCCCGCGTCCTCGGCGACATCGATCTCGCCGAGGACGCGGTGCAGGACGCCTTCGCCAAGGCGTTGCAGCGCTGGCCGCAGGACGGCGTCCCGGCAAACCCCGGTGCGTGGATTGTCACGACGGCGCGGAACGCTGCGATCGACCGCCTCCGCCGCGAGCGCACGCTCCAGCGCAAGACCGAGGTGCTCGAGCGCCTGGCCGCGATCGCGTCTGACGATGGCGAGGAGACCCCGATTCCGGACGTGCGCCTCGAGTTGATCTTCGGCTGCTGCCACCCGGCGCTTGCCCGGGAGGCGCAGGTAGGGCTGACGCTGCGGCTCGTCGGAGGCCTGACGACGGGTGAGATCGCGCGCGCGTTCCTCGTCCCGGAGCCGACGCTCGCCCAGCGCCTCGTCCGGGCGAAGCGGAAGATCCGCGATGCGGGCATCCCGCTGGCAGTGCCGCCGGACGATGCGCTGCCCGACCGGCTGCAGTCGGTGCTCACCGTCCTCTACCTGATCTTCAACGAGGGCTACGCTTCGACCGAGGGCGAGCTCGTACGTTCGGAGCTCTGTGACGAGGCGATTCGACTCGCGAAGCTCCTGGCCGTGCTGATGCCGGACGAGCCGGAGGCGATCGGCCTCGTCGCGCTCATGCTCCTTCACGACTCGCGGCGCGAAGCCAGAACTGCAAACGATCACCTCGTGCTGCTCGAGGAACAGGACCGCTTGCAATGGGATCAGGGGAAGATCGCCGAGGGCCAACGAGTACTCGAGCGCGCGCTGCGGATGCGCCGGCCGGGCCCGTACCAGGTGCAGGCGGCGATCGCCGCCGTCCACTCGGAGGCGGCGCGGCCTGCGGACACCGACTGGCCTCAGATCGTGGCGCTGTACGCCGAGCTGGGCCGGCTGACACCTTCGCCGATCGTGGAGCTCAACCGCGCCGTCGCCGTCGCCATGGCCGAAAGTCCGGACGATGGCCTCGCGCTGATCGACGAGATCGAGGGGCTCGACTCCTACCACCTCTTCCACTCCGCGCGCGCCGACCTCCTGCGCCGCCTCGACCGCCGTGAGGCTGCGCGCGTCGCGTACGAGCACGCCCGCATGCTCGCGACCAACCCGTCGGAGCGAGCGTTCCTCGAGCGGCGGCTCCGGGAGATCGCCTGACGTCCGGAAGCAGGGTCATCGCGATCGCGTGAAGTGGAGCGCTCGATCGAACTCGAGATCGCGCTGCGGACGAAGCTCCCCGACGGATACGGCCCGTCGATCACGCGAGCGCCGCCAGCGCAGCCTCGACCGCCTCCTCCGGCGTCGCCGCCACGGCCAGGTTTCGGGCGTGCCCGACCCCCGCGGCGACCACGTGGTCGCTCCACTCGTTGGCCTCCGCGCGCGTCTGGCCCGGGACGATGCCGATGGTCGTGCCGCCTGCCGCTTTCGCACCGCGGGCCGCCGCAGCCATCACCTCGCCTAGTCCTCCGGTCACGACCGTGCACCCGCGCTCGGCGAGCAGCCGACCCACCGCCTCCGCGCGCGCTTCGTGCGCGGCCCCGCTGCCGATCACGGCCACCTGGATCGCCATGGGCGGCTCCGCCTCCAGAGCGGGTGATCGTGGAATCCTCGATTCATACTCAGAATGTGCGCATGAGACCGGACGCCTCGACCCTGCGGCGCCCTTTCCTGACCGCCCTCGTGGCCTCGCTCACGGCGACTGCCCTCCTCGCGATCGTGGCGCTCCTCGCCGGCGAGTTCGGCGATACCGAGGCGCGGATCGTCCTCACGACCGCGTCTCTCTCCGTCTGCAGCCTCTTCGCCTTGCCGGGAAGCGTGCTGCTCGACCAAGGTCGGCGAAGGCCCATGGCGGCCCTCGACGTCGGCGGCGCAGCGATCACATTCGTCGCAGCGCTCGTCCTGATCTGGCCGCAGTGGGACGATCCCGCGGAAGCGAGCTGGAAGACGCTCGTCGTCCTCGCCGCGGTCACGGGAGCGCTCGCCCAGGCGTGCGGCGTCGAGTCCCGCCGGCGGCCCGACGACTCCTCCGCAGCGACGCGCCTGGCGATCACGTCACACGGCTCGGTCGCGGTGGTGGCAGGGCTCGTCTCGGTGGCGGCGATCGCCGAGGTGGACGACGGCGACTACTACCGCTGGCTCGCGGCGGTGGCGGTTGCGAACGTCTTGTTCGTCGTGCTGCAGCCGATCGCCCGCCGCTTCGCCGCCTCGGCAATCCGGCGCCGCGGCCACCGTCTCGTGTGCGTACTCAGCGGCCCTCCCGGCAGTCTGCCGCCGAAGGGGTATCGCGCTCGGCGGGAGGCGCCGGCGACGATCGACTGCGAGGTCGGTGGCGTCGACTTCGCGGCCGCTGCAGCCACCGCCATCCGCGAACTCGAGCGCGACGGCACACTGGTGCTCCGAGTCGAGCGCGCGGAGGCGATGCGGTGAACACGAGCCACGACCTCGAGCTGAAGCAGGAGCGCCTGATCGCGCCGCTCGGCGCAAGCACGTGAACGACGTCGAGCGCGCCTTCGCCTTCATGCGCCGCGGCGACATCCGCGGGTCGCGCGAGGAGCCGTGGCGCTTCGGCACGGCCGTCTTCACACCCGAGCTGCCGCTGCGCCGCGACTCCAACTACCTCCTGCTGGAGCGCCCGGGCGCTGCGGAAGCCATCGCCGGGCAGGCCGAGCTTGTGCAACGCGGCCTCGGCTATCGGATGATCTACGTCCCGGACGAGCAGCTCGGCGAGCGGCTCGCGGCCGGCTTCGAGAGCCTGGGTTGGGAGGCCGGGCGATCCGTGGTCATGGTCCATCGCCGCCCGCCGGCCCGTCCAATCGACACCTCGAGCGTCGAGGAGGTCGAGGAAGCGGCTCTCCGAGGCCCGCGCGAGCTCGACAGCCGCCAGTACCCCTGGGCCTCGCCTGAGCTCGTGCGGCAATGGCTCGAGTCGCGTCGCCGCATTCCGATCGAGGCGCGGTTCTTCGCGATCGAGGCCGACGGCATGCCGGTCAGCTTCACCGACCTCTACATCGACGGCGACACCGCCCAGGTCGAAGCGGTGGCGACGCTGGAGGCCTACCGGGGCCGCGGCTACGCGAGCGCGGTCGTGCTGCGCGCGGTGGAGGAAGCCCGCGCCTCGGGCGCAGCCTGGATCTTCCTCGTGGCCGAGGCCGACGACTGGCCGAAGGAGATGTACCGGAAGCTCGGCTTCGACGATGTGGGCCGCTACCTCAAGTTCAGCCGCACCGCGGGCGAATGAACGAGCTCGAGCGCTGCATCGCGTTCGTGCGCTGGCTCGACGACCGCTGCGCCGAGCGGAAGGAACCCACTCGATTTGGCACCGCGTATCTCTGCGAGAGCCTGCCGCGGGTCTGGAGCCTGAACTACCTCGCCCTCGACCCCGGCGCCGAGGCGAGCGCCGACGACGTGGCGACCGAGAGCGACCGCGTCCTCGCTGGCTTCCTGCACCGCAAGGTCGTGACGGACAACGACGATCTGGGCTCGGGCCTGGCCCAGCGCTTCCGCCAACTCGGCTGGCGAGCGTGTCCGCTGCTCGTCATGCCCTTCGCCGGAGCGGGACGCCGCGCGGCGCACGAGGAGGTCCGCGAGGTCGACCTCGACACGCTCGCGCCAGTGTGGATTGCCGGCATGCAGAGGTCGGAATGGGGCGACGACGACGAGGCGGTACGACAGGTCGTCGGCCAGCGACGCGTCATCGGAGCCGCCGGTTCGGCGCGGTACTTCGCAGCCTTCGTCGAGGGCGCCGTCGCCAGCTACTGCGAGCTCTACTCCGACGGAGAGACCGGGCAGATCGAAGGCGTCCTGACCCTCGAGCAGTTCCGGGGCCGTGGCCTGGCGAGTGCCGTGGTGACCCGCGTAAGGCTCGAGTCAGAGGCGGCCGGGCACTCACTCACCTTCCTGATCGCGGAGGAGGACGACTGGCCGAAGGAGCTCTACCGCAAGCTTGGTTTCCTGGCCGCCGGCCGAATCTGGGATTTCCTCAAACCACCCCAACTCGCGTGATGCTCCTACGACGCTCGGAGCTCGGGCAGCACCTCTGTCGCGAAGCGCTTGCGGACAGCCTCGGCCTGGCGCCGGGAGGCGTCCTTCGCCGCCCCGACGACGACGAGCCGCTCGATCCCGAGCGCCGCGAGCTCTCGTAGACGCGCGACGCACCCGTTGGACGGGCCGACGACGGCGAAGCGGTCGACAAAATCGTCGGGAACGGCGGTCGTCTGCGTCGATTGCGACTCCGCGTGACGCTCGGTGTCGTAGCGTCGGGTCACCGCCTCGACCACGCGACGGTCGTCGGTGCCGAGGCGCCCCAGCGAAGCCCGCGAGAAGTGCGCGAAGATCCCCACGTTCGCGCGGACGAGGTCGCGCGCAACCGCAGTCTCTGCGTGGGGCGCCACGATGACGTACGCGCCGAAGCGCGACGCACCGGCAGCTCGCGCCGTCTCGACGGCCCAGCGCAGGCGCGCCGGTTCGGCGCCGACGGAGAAGGTGACCGCATCGCCGGTGCGTGCGCCCACCCCGATCGTGCCGGCCCCCGTCGCCACGACGTCGACAGGCACCTTCGTCTCGCCGGGCGGCAGCCACTGCAGCCGGCTCGCGAAGCCGTTCGCGTCGACGGCGTCGCCCCGCAGGTAGGCCTGCAGCCGCCGTACGAAGTCCTCGAGTACGGCCAGGGATGCCGGCCGCTCGCCGACGAAGGTCACGGAGGAGTCTCCACGTCCGACGCCGAGCACGATCCTGCCGCCGGATTCCGACTGGAGCGTGGCGGCGGCCGCAGCGACCACGGCGGGATGGCGTGTAAGTGGATTCGTCACCCCGGTGCCGAGCTTCAGCCGTTCCGTGGAACGAGCTGCGAACGCAAGCTCCACGAACACCTCCGCCTGGAGGTTCTGGCTGTCGGCGAGGAGCAGGCCGTCCCAACCGTCCGCCTCGGCCTCCGCGGCGAGCCGCTCCGACTCGCCCGGCAGCGGGAAGCCGTGCAGGAAGACCTCCACTACTTCGGGCCGTCGGGCACGAACTCGGCGCGCAGCCCGCGCGCGCGAAACCACTCGGCCATCGCCAGCTGCGGCGGCTTCTCCGTGCCGTAGTGGGTCCCGTCGATCACGGCAACGCCCGCCCTGGCGGCAAGCAACCGGAAGGCGGCGACGCCCTCTTGGACGAAGTCGAGCCGGCAGCGCGTCACCACGTTCCCCGTCACATACGTCTCGCAACGTCGCTCCAGCGACGCCTCCAGGATCTCCTCGTCGGCCCCTCCGCCGCCGACCGCAGCCACGCGACCCGCGTGCTCGTGCGGCCGCGTGACGACCTGTACGGGGACCTCAGCGCCCAGGAAGTCCTGGAGCCGGGCTGCGAGCTCGTCGAGGCGGAGGTCGCTGTCGCCGACGACTGCAGCACCTCCCGACACGCCCTCGACGATCGGGAAGTACTCCTCGGTGTCACGGAGCCCGAGGGCGCCGGCGATCAGCCTCGACGGCGAGATCTCCGGGTGCTGATCGAGTGGCCCGTGCACGTGGTAGAAGCTCACGCCCTTCCCCTGCATCACCTCGAACGTCTCCCGCGGAAGCGGCAGGAACCCCGGCTCGTCCTCGAGATCGACGGGGTGCTCGGAGAAGAGAAACGTCTCCGGCTCGAGCTCGTCGACGATACGGACGCTCGGGAAGACGCACGTGGCGGCGCGCCTGACGGCGCCTCCGCCGCGCACCATCAACCCGTTGCGCCGCTCGAGCCAGCCCGGCTCGACGTACTCGCGCCAGTAAGGGTCGTCGTCCCGGTACCAGGCGGCGTCGCCGCGCACGCCCGGGACGCCGAAGTAGGCGTCGAGCTCGTCGACGAGCTCGTCGAGCGTCACCGCAGACTCTCGAGCGCCGCGGTGAGCGACTGCTTGCCGCGCAGCACCCGCTCGAACAGGTCGCCGTCACGCTCGACGCGCGCGAGCACGACGTCCATGGTGAAGTCGCGAGGGTCGAGATCCTCGGAGACCTCGCCCCAGCGAAGCGGCGTAGAGACCGGGACGCCGGGTTGCGGGCGGACGGAGTAGACCGACGCGATCGTCTTGCCCTCGCCGTTCTGGTTGGCGTCGATGAGCACGCCGCGGCGCTTCGCCTTCGCCCACTCCGTCGTCACGAGCCCGTGGTGGGCGCGGGCAAGCGCACCCGCGATGATCTCCGCGAACTCGCGGGTCTGCGCGTACGTGTGCCGCCTGGCGATCGGGACGAGTACGTGAAAGCCGTCGAGGGTCCCGCTCGTCTTCGGGCAGCTCTCGAGCCCGACGGCGTCGAGCACCTCCTTCACGAGCAGGGAGACGCGCACCGCCTCCCGGAAGCCCGAGCCCTCGGCCGGATCGAGGTCGAAAAGCACGAAGTCGGGACGCTCGGGCTTGTCGATTCGCGAGTACCAGACGTTCAGGTCGATGCAGCCCATGTTCACCATCCACAGGAGCCCGAGGTCGTCGTCGACGATCGGCATGTCGATCCACCGGCGCTGCCGCGGGCTCTCCCGCGTGGTCGCCTGGTAGCGCACGGTCTTGATCCAGTCCGGCATGTGGGAGGGGGCGTCCTTCTGGAAGAAGTGCTTCCCCTGCCAGCCGTCGGGGTATCGCTTCATGGTGAAAGGCCTGCCGCGAATGTGCGGAACGGCGACGGGCGCGACCGCGCGATAGTAGGCGAGCAGCTCACCCTTCGTTATACCCTCGTCCGGCCAGAACACCTTGTCCAGATTGGACAAGCGCAGAACCCGCTTTCCCTTGCGGATCTCATCCTCGATCGGCAGCTCGCGACGCACCTCCTCCGACGGCTTGTCCTCGCGGAGCCCCAGGTAAACCGGCGCCCGGAGGTGCCCGTCGTGCGTCCACTCCGTGAACCTCACCTGCGCCACGAGCTTCGGCGCCACCCAGACGACATCGCCCCTCCGCACGCGCGGCATCTTGGGCACCTCGCTGAACGGGGGAGTTTGGCGCTCGAGCGGCCTGAGCCGGCGTAGGAGCCGGTCGATCTCGTCCTCCGTGAAGCCCGTGCCGACGTTGCCGGCGTAGGAGAGCTCACGGCCGCGCCAGACGCCGAGGATCAGAGACCCGAAGCTTCCCGAGCGGCGCCCCTTTCCCCTGGTGTACCCGGCGAGCACGAACTCCTGCTCGCCGCTGGTCTTGATCTTCAGCCAGTCGCGCCCCCGTTTGCCCGGCTGGTAGCGCGAGTCGGCGCGTTTCGCCACCACCCCCTCGAGCCGCTGTTCGCGAGCGGCCGCCAGCAACGCGCTTCCGTCCTGGAACGCCTCCGACAGCCGGACCGCCGGATTACCCGGTGCGATCAGCTCCTCGAGTCGATTGCGGCGCTCGGTCAGCGGCCTGTCGAGTATCGGCACGCCGTCGACCTCCAGCAGGTCGAAGACCTCGTACACGATCGGGGCGTCCTCGCCCCCCTGCTGCATCTTCGAGAAGCTCGGCCGTCCCTGCTCGTCGAGTGCACAGACCTCCCCGTCGAGAACGCAGTCGGGCGTCCTCGTCGCCTGACCAATCACCCTGGCGAGCGCCCCGAAGCGCTGAGTCAGATCCTTGCCGTTGCGGCTGAGGAGCGTCGCCTCGCCTCCCCGAACGTACGCCAGAGCCCGATAGCCGTCCCACTTCACCTCGAACAGCCATCCAGGTCCGGTGGGCACCTCCTCTGCGAGCGTCGCAAGCATGGGCGTATAGACGGCGCGCTCCCGAGCCTGCTCGCCATCGCGCTTCTTGATCATCAGCCAGTTCTTCGGGTCGCCCGACAGCCTCGCCGGCAACAGCGCCCACGTTCCCTGCAGGCGATCGCCGTCGAGTCGGACCGTCAGCCCGCCGTCGCGCTTCTCCTCGAGGAGCTCGTACGTCCCGCGGTCCCAGATCTCGACCGTGCCGGCGCCGTACTCCCCGGCAGGGATATCACCCTCGAAGTCGGCGTACTCCAGCGGGTGATCCTCGACGTGGACGGCAAGACGCTGGGTGCCTGGCTCGAGCGGAACGCCCTTCGGCACAGCCCAGCTCGCGAGCGCGCCGCCGCGCTCGAGACGGAAGTCGTAGTGGAGTCGTCTGGCCTGGTGCCGCTGCACGACGAAGACGGGCTCCGACCCGCCTTTGTCCGACCCGAAGGGCTCCGGTGTTCGTTTCTCGTCACGCTTGCGACGATACTCACGAAGCTTCTCCTCAGCCATTGGGGACAGCATGCCGTTTCCGGCCGGTTTCCCGCGAGTTTCCGCCGAAACTTCCCCAGAACGGGGGTCAAGGTCGGGGGATAACCCTGTGGACGCTGTGGACATCCCCGACGAAAGTCTGCCGGTCCTCGCCGGTCGCGTCGTGATTCGACACCGCAGACGGCGGCGGCAATCTACGCAGTTGCCACGACTCCGACGTTCCGGTACCGCTCCCGGCGCCGCCGTCGGAGCTCGCTGCCGGGGACGGCTTGCAGCTCCTCGAGCGCCTCGCCGATGGACTCCGCGAGCAGACGGGCGGCCTGGTCGTAGTCGTTCTGCGCGCCCCCCTCCGGCTCGGGAACGATCCGGTCGATCACGCCGAGCTCCAGGCAGTGGAGCGCGTCAGGCTTGAACGCGGTCGCGGCCTTCCGCTTCTCCTCGCCGTCACGCCACAGGATCGCGGCTCCGCCCTCGGGCGAGATCACCGAGTAGATCGCGTGCTCCTGCATCAGCACGCGGTCGGCTACGGCAGTGGCAATCGCACCGCCCGAGCCCCCCTCGCCGATGATGCAGGCGACCGTCGGCACCTCCAGCCGGAGCATCCGCGCCTGCGAGTGCGCGATCGCCCCGCCCTGCCCGTGCTGCTCGGCGGCAATGCCCGGGTAGGCCCCCGGAATGTCCACGAATGACAGCAGCGGAAAGCGGTGGCGGCCGGCCAGCTCCATCACGCGCATCGCCTTCCGGTACCCCTCCGGATGGGCCATGCCGAAGTTGCGCCGCGTGCGCTCCTTGACGTCGCGCCCCTTCTGGTTGCCGACCAAGGCGATCGTCCGCCCGTCGAACCGCGCGAGCCCGACGACCATGGCGGGATCGTCGGCGCGGCTCCGGTCGCCGTGGAGCTCGACGAAGTCCTCGAACAGGCGCTCGACGTAGTCGAGCGTGTACGGACGGTCCTCGTCCCGGGCGAGCTCGACCTGGGCCCAGATCTGGTTCTCGGTCGGTTCCTCAGCGAGCCGCTCGAGCTGGCCCTCGAGCCGCTGCAGCTCCCGTGAGACCCGCGCGCCTCCGAGGAGGCTCATCCTGCGCAACCGGCCCAGCCGCTCGCGCAGGCGCAGCTCAGCCTCGCTCGGCGCCATTTCCGAACAGGCGCAGCAGGCGCGCCAGGTAGTCCCGCAGCTCGGCGCGGCGGACGATCGCGTCTAGGTGCCCGTAGCGGTAGTTCGACTCCGAAAGCCCGAAGTCATCGGGGAGCTTCTCCCGCGTGGTCTGCGCGACCACCCGCGGACCGGTGAAGGACACCAGCGCGCCCGGCTCGGCGACGATCACGTCGCCGAGGCTCGCGAAGCTCGCCAGGACCCCCGCAGTCGTCGGGTGCGCCATCACGCTGATCAGCGCCCCGCCAGCGTCGTGCAGATCCTCCACTGCGCAGATGGTCTTCGGAAGTTGCATGAGGGACAGGATCCCCTCCTGCATGCGAGCGCCGCCCGACGCGGTCACGCTCACGAGCGGCACGCCGCGCTCGGTCGCGCTCTGGCAGGCGCGCGCGAACTTCTCGCCCACGACGCTGCCCATAGAGCCCCCCATGAAGGCGAAGTCCATGACCGACAGCTCGCACGGCCGGCCGTCGATCGCGGTGCGTCCAACTACGATCGCGTCGCCGAGGCCCGTGGACATCTCGGCCTCCGCAAGCCGCTCGGTGTAGGGCCGGAGATCGAAGAAACTGAGCGGATCGCCCGACCGAAGGTCGGCCGCTTCCTCGACGAACGTGTCCGGGTCGGCGAGTTGTCGGACTCGCTCCCTGGCGCGAAGCTGGAAGTGATAGCCGCAGTGGACGCAGACTCGGAGGTTCTCCGCGAGCTCGTCGTCACGGTAGTGCGAGCCGCAACTCGGGCAGGTGTTCGGGTCCCGCTTGCCGCTGTCGGAGGGCTCCGGGGCGTGCTTGTGCTCGATCGAGACGTCGATGCGGCTCGACACGGCCGCTCAGTCTACGGTCTCGAGACCGGCGGCACGAGAGAGGCGCACAATCGGCTCGACGTTCCGCTCGTCGGCGATCAGCCCGCTGAAGCCGAGGCCGACGATGGCCGCAGTGCTGGCCAGGCGCTCGAGCAGGGCCTCCGTGTCCGCGACTGACAGTCCCTCCGGCTCAGGCATGAAGGAGGCTATCTCGTGCTCGTCGAGCGCATCCGCGTCGAGGGCGACGTACACGCCGTCGGCGCCGGCGACAGCCCGTCCGACGCCGGCCGGTCCGAGCGCAAGCGACCGCTCGGCGATGAACGCCTCCTCGGGCGGATCGAGGTTCCGCGCGCCGACGAGCACGACGTCGTCGTCACGGACGGCGCCCGAGTCGACCACCATCCGCAGCGGCATCCCCCACGCGTTTCCGGACAGCGACGTCTCGGTCGTGTTGAGGTCACCGTGAGCATCGATCCAGACGACCGCGAGGCGCGGGTGGCGAGTGGCGAGGCCCTCGATGGCTCCGGCGTGCGCACAGCAGCAGCCGCCGAGCACGAGCGGGCGCTCGGGCAGCGAGAGCGCGATCGCGAGCGACTGCTCGTCGAGGGTGCTCTCTTCGACGATCGCCGTCTCGGGATAGGGAAGCGGCAGCAGCGCTGCGTGCGCCATCGCCTCACCGCCGTCCCCCCACGCGCGGGGAACGCGGACGAGTCCGGCCGCGAAAGCTCGTCCACAGGCGTGGCACTCGTACTCCGGCCCGAGCGCGACGGCGGTCATGGTCCGGCATGCCGGACAGCGTGCGCGAAGGCGGCTCACGGTCTCAGCTGCTTCTCGACGATGTCGTAGCGGCGAACCACCGACATGCCCGCGCGCTCGTACAGCCGGACGGCGCCGGTCGTGTTCTCGGCGTCGACTCCGAGACCGACCCGTGTCTTGCCACGGCGGCGGAACTCGACGAACGCATGTCGCAGCAGTGCGAGGGCGAGCCCACGCCGCCGCCAGCGGGGCCGCACGCCGAGCACCGCAACCCAGCCCGTTTCCGGCTCGCCCGTGTGCTCCGGGCGGCACAGACAGGTGCCGGCGATCTCTTGGCCCTCGACGGCGAGGAACCAGAGGGAAGGTTCGAACGGCGGCCGAAACATCCAGTGGCGCCAGTCGAGGTAGGGAATCCGGCTGAATTCCCAGTGGTCGGCAAACGCCGCCATGTGCGCCTCGTATACGCGCTCGTCGTCGGTGCCGGACTCGAAGGTCCGCACGGTGATTCCGTCGGGCAACCGAGGCGGCGTCGGCTCGGCATCGACCTCCATCACCATGTGGAGTGAGTGTCTGATGAGCCGGTATCCATGCGCCTCGTACAACCTGCCGCTCTCCTCG
>Ga0307278_10000148_pt1 | contig 34815 bp, 28 predicted proteins | sample ER_DNA_117_FD_194482 | JGI IMG/M metagenome (GOLD analysis project Ga0307278, IMG submission 194482) | Bulk soil microbial communities from the East River watershed near Crested Butte, Colorado, United States - ER_DNA_117 | ecosystem: Environmental > Terrestrial > Soil > Floodplain | place... | reverse complement strand
AGGGACGCGTGATTCGAATTTTAGAGCGCGCACACGATACGATCGTCGGAACGCTGCAACATTCGCGCAATTTTTATTACGTTGTTCCCGATGATCCGCGTCTTGTGCACGACGTGTATGTCCAACCTGCGGGGGATCGGCGGTCGCCCGCCTCCGCGGAGCTTCGGCGCGTCAAGCAGACCGCAGCCAAAGTCGGCGACAAAGTTGTGGTTCGTCTCGAGGCTTGGGAATCGCGCCACGTCAATCCGGACGGCGAAATCATCGAAGTGCTCGGGCCAGCGTTAGCGCCAGGCGTCGACATGTTGTCGATCATCCGGAAATATCATCTGCCGACGGAATTTCCACGAGATGTTTTAGAGCAAGCGACCGGGATTTCCGAAAAAATCGAGCCGCGCCAACTCGATGGGCGCGAAGATCTGCGCAATGAATTTGTCGTCACCATCGATCCCGATGATGCACGTGATTTCGACGACGCGATCCATGTCGAGAAGATCGCCAACGCAGGCTGGGATCTTGGCGTGCATATTGCCGACGTTGCCGCTTACGTAGAGCCCGGCAGCGCGTTGGATCGAGAAGCGCGCCATCGCGGAAACAGCGTTTATCTCCCAGACCGCGTGGTCCCGATGTTGCCGGAACGCCTGAGCAATGGCGTGTGCAGTCTCAATCCAGGCGTCGATCGGCTCACCCATTCGGTGTTTATTCATTTTGACAAGAATGGAGTCGCGAAAAGAGCGCGCTTTGCCCGCAGCGTGATTCGTAGCGGACACCGTCTTACCTACAAACAGGCGTACGCGATTTTGAAATCCCCGCCTGGCGACCAATTGAGCAAACGGCTGCACGTTGCCTGGGAACTTGCCTCGCTATTGCGGCGAAAGAGATTCGAGCATGGATCACTCGATCTCGATTTTCCAGACGTAAAAGTATGGCTGGATGAAGCTGGCAAACCAGTGCGCCTCGAGCGCGTCGAGAATGATGAATCGCATCAGTTGATCGAGGAATTCATGCTGGCCGCGAACGAGGCCGTGGCGCGCGAGCTAAAGAACCGCGCTGTTCCCACAATCTATCGCATTCACGAAGACCCTGACCCGGACAAACTGGCGGAGTATCGCGAGTTCGTGCTCAGTTTTAACTACAAGGTCGGCGATCTAACGCATCGCGGTGAGGTACAACGTCTGCTTGCCGCGATCCGTGGCAAACCCGAAGAGCAAGCGCTCAAAATCGGTTTGCTGAAAAGTTTGAAACGTGCGCGCTACTTTTCGCAGCCGCTTGGTCATTATGGACTGGCCAAGCCGAACTACCTGCATTTCACCAGTCCGATTCGCCGTTACGCCGATCTGGTCGTGCATCGTGCGCTCGCACAACACGATGGGAAGCGCGGCCCCCGGATCGACATGGGCCAGGTCGCATCCATCGCCGAGCATATTTCAACAACCGAGCGCATCGCGGCCGAGGCCGAAATCGAATCCGTTCGGATGAAGAAGCTTGAGTTTTTCCAACGCCAGCTCGACGAACGTAAGCCACAGATTTTTCGCGCCGCCATTGTCGATGTCCGCAACTACGGCTTGGCGGTTGAATTACCCGATGCCCTTATCACCGGTCTGGTCCACGTCTCGTCGCTGGCGGACGATTTTTATTTATTCGAGCCGTCTCGACGGCAACTCATTGGCAGACGATCGCGCACGCGATTCAGCATCGGCGATGAGGTGCGCGTCTTCGTTGTGCGTGTCGATGCATTCAAGCGACAAGTGGATTTCGCAATCGCTTCGGACGAACGGAAGAAAACGCGACCACAGCAAAGGCGACTGCGTTGATTCGGTTGCACCGCTGACGAACGGGTAAGAAGTTAAAAGAGTTACAAAGCTACAACGGTTCTCTTGTAACCTTGTAACGCTTGTAACGCTTGTAACCCGCCACGACGGGCGGGCAAGGCCAAGCTTGGTCGCACCCTACTTGTTCAGCGCCATTTGGGGTTCCGGTTTACCCACTTCAATCCGTGCGCTCACCTTTTGGATTTGCGCCGCCTGCTCGTTGAGGCGCGCAACGACAGTCTCCATTTCCTTCTGCTGCTGCACCATGGCCGACTTCAATTGGGCAATCGTCGCTTGTTGTTGCTGCGCTTTGTGGTGCGCCTTAAGAAACTCATTGAGTAACATCGCATTGACCGCGTCGTAGCGCACGGTGTAGATCTGGCCGTCAGCGTCGCGCACGACCAGGTCGGGGTTCACCTCAGCTACTTCCTCGGCGATTAAACCAAATTGCGGTGTGCCTGCGGCGTCGCTCTTGTAATGAAAGGTCACCGGCTTAAGTGCCAGGATGGCTTCGCTGGCGCTGTCCATCGCTTTAATCTCTTTCTTGAACCGTCGCGAGGAGCTGATCGTGCCGAGCTGGCCGTCGGAGTCTATCAGGACTGGGATAGCGTCGGCGTTTGCGGTTGTAACCCCACGAATGTTGCCGACAAAGCAGCTGTTGCTCACGTCCGCACCTGGGGTGCCGATAGCAATAACGTTATTGGCCCCGAAGACGCTGTTGCCGGCGCCATTGCCCAAGGCCGTGTTGTTGCTGCCGGTGGTGTTGCTACTGAGCGCACCAACACCGGTGGCCGTGTTGAGGTTGCCGATGGTGTTGTTATGGAGCGCACCAACACCGTTGGCCGTGTTGTCTTCGCCGCTGGTGTTGCTAAAGAGCGCTTGATAACCGTTGGCCACGTTAAACCTGCCGGTGGTGTTGCGATAGAGCGCTTGAAAACCGTTGGCCGTGTTCCGGATGCCGGTGGTGTTGCGATAGAGCGCAGCAAAACCAGTGGCCGTGTTGAGTTCGCCTTCGGTATTGTAATAGAGCGCAGAATAACCGTTGGCAGTGTTGTAGTTGCCGATTGTGTTGTTCGCGAGCGAATAAGCGCCAGTGGCACTGTTAAAAAAACCGGTCGTGTTGCTAAAGAGCGAGAAAACGCCATTGGCGGTGTTAAAGCTGCCGCTTGTATCGCTAAACAGGGCGCGAAGACCGGTCGCCGTATTTTGGTTGCCGGCAGTGAGATGATTAAGCGCCTCGAACCCAGTGCCGGTGTTCCAGATCCCAGTGGTGCGACTGACAAGCACACCAATGCCTTCGCCATTGTTGGAGCCGGGTATGGCGCCCTCGGTGTCGGGTCCCACCGCGTGCGTCATCGGCGCAAGCCCAAAGCAGACAACCACGATTGGGATGAGGCGAATTAGTTCTAGTTTTTGATTGACTGACCTCTGACCTCTGACTTCTGAGCTCTGATTTTGATTCATATTGCGATTTTTTCTTTTCTCCCGGTTGGGTTGACCCTTATGACTGCGAGTCTGAAAAAGGGGAAAGAAAGCCCCCGGGTAGCGGCTCCCTGCCCTGACCCCGGTTCCAGACACGCCGAGTTTGAACAGTCCTCGCCAGACTGACAAGGAAAAACATCTGCCCGCCAATCACGCCAATAGACGCGAAAAAGAGCAAGTTAGATATCGATCCATTCGCGTTAATTCGCGTGGATTCGCGGGCAAAGGGCCGCAATCTTTAGGGGTTGTTCAGCGCCATTTGCAGCGCAGGTCCACCGCGGCGGATTCGTCCTGTGGCGAATTTGCCCGCTTCAATGCGCGCGCTCACTTTCTGTATTTGCGCTGCCTGCTCTTCAAGATGAGCCGTGACGACCTGCAATCCTGTCTCTTGCTTTGCCACCGTAGATTTTAGCTCTGCGATCGTCGCTTCTTGCTTTGCCGCCGCCGTTTCGAGTCGCCCGATCGTGGCTTGCTGTTCCTCCACCTTGCGGTGCTCTCTGAGGAACTCATTAAGCAACATCGCGTTCACCTGCTCATATCGAACACTGTAGGGTTTTCCTTCCTTATCGCGCACCACCAGAGCAGGGTTTACTTTCTCTACTTCTTCGGCCACCAGACCAAATTGCTGCGTTCCTGCTGGATCTATCTCTTTTTTGTAATGGAAGGTAACCGGCTTAAGCGCAAAGAGCGCTTCACTGACCCGCTCCATTGGTTTGATATCATCCTTGAACCGGCTGGAGGAGGTCAACGTTCCCAGCTTGTGGCTTGAATTAACGTAAACCGCCACGCCCGACGCAGATGTTTCGCCAAAAATGTTGCCGATATAGCAGCTGTCGCCCACGTCCGCACCAAACACGTTCAGCCCGATACAGATCGCGTTCTGGGCTGTTACGACGTCGTGGCCGGCATTAACGCCCAGGGCGACATTCAAGCTGCCGGAGGTGTTGTGATCGAGCGCACGCACGCCGATGGCGGTGTTGCCGGCGCCGGTGGTGTTGCTAACGAGCGCGTTTTCACCGATGGCCGTGCTTGAATCGCCGGTTGTATTGCTAAAAAGCGCACCGGCACCAACGGCCGTATTAGCGCTGCCGTCTGGAGGATTTCCATTGTTGTGAGAGAGCGCGCCCCATCCATTGGCCGTGTTGGCGCCGCCGTTGGTGTTTTTATAAAGCGCAGCAAAACCAGTGGCCGTGTTGGCGTCGCCTTCGGTGTTGAAATAGAGCGCAGAATAACCGTTGGCCGTGTTGTAGTTGCCGTCGATGTTGTTCGCGAGCGAATAAGCGCCAGTGGCACTGTTAAAAAACCCGCTGGTGTTGCTAAAGAGCGAATAAACACCCGTGGCAGTGTTGAAGCCGCCATTGATATCGCTGAACAGGGCCCGAAGACCGGTCGCCGTATTTTGGTTGCCGGCAGTGAGGCTGTTAAGCGCCTCGAACCCAGTGCCGGTGTTCCAGACCCCACTGGTGCGACTGACCAGCACCCCAACACCTTCCCCATTGTTCGAGCCGGGTATCGCACCCTCCGTGTCGGGACTCACCGCGTGCGCCATCGGCGTAAGCGCAAAACAGGTCAGCATGAGCGACAGCGGGATGAGAAGGCCTGCCGCGCCGTAGCTGCGCGAAGGCGGGAAACCCCGCCGCAATGGCGACCGATTAACCGAATTTCTTAACTGTGAAGTTATCATATTTTTTGTCTTCATTTTTTTGTTGAGGTTGGATTGTTGATTGCGGCTGCTTGTTACTGATTATAGAGGACCGTTTGTGGCGCGGGGCGACTCATCTCGACTTGCGCGCTCACCTTCTGCAGGCCCGCAGCAAGAGCTTCAATTTGCTTTTGCTGGTGCGCGATCATCGCTTGCTGCTTTTCCTGCGCGAACTTTAGCTCCTCGACCTTCCGATGCTCCTTGAGGAACTCATTGAGCAACATTGCGTTCACCGCCTCGTAGCGCACTGTGTAGACGTCGCCCCTGGCGTCCCGTTTCACTAGGTCAGGACTCACCTTGTCCACCTCCTCGGCCACGAGGCCAAATTGCGGGATGCCCTGGGGATCAATCTCCTTTTTGTAGCGGAAGGTGACCGGTTTCAACGCGAGGATTGCTTCGCTTGCCTTGTCCATCGGCTTGACCTCGTCCTTGAAACGCTGTGAGGAAAAATTGACTGTGCCGAGTTTTCCGGAATCAGTGACAAGCACCGGGTCTCCGCCAATAGCGGCTTGCCCACTAATGCCCGCGATATAGGTGGCCGTTTGTAGCATGCCGCCGATGCGGATAGTGCTGGATTCGCCAGCGACAGTGCTGGGGTTACCAATAACGATATTGCTATCGCCCGTGGTGAGATCATGACCGGCAAAAGAGCCGACCGCGATATTGGCGTTGCCGATTGTGTTGGAAGAGAGCGCACCCCTACCGATGGCTGTGTTGTTGCCGCCGGTGGTGTTGGAAGAGAGCGCACCACCACCCTCAGCGGTATTGCCGATGCCGGTTGTGTTGCTATAGAGCGCAGAAAGACCGTTGGCCGTGTTGAGGTTGCCGGTTGTGTTGCTATAGAGCGCGAATTCGCCAGTGGCACTGTTGTTGGTGCCGGTGGTGTTGCGGTAGAGGGCAGCAAAACCAGTGGCCGCGTTGTCGGAGCCTTCGGTGTTGAAGTAGAGCGCAGAATAACCGTTGGCCGTGTTGTTGCTGCCGGTGGTATTGTTCGCGAGCGAATAAGCGCCAGTGGCACTGTTAAAAAACCCGCTTGTGCTGCTAAAGAGCGAATAAACGCCGGTGGCGGTGTTGAAGCCGCCATTGATATCGCTAAACAGTGCTCGAAGACCCGTCGCCGTATTTTGGTTGCCGGCAGTGAGGCTGTTAAGGGCCTCGAAACCAGTGCCGGTGTTCCAGATCCCAACGGTGCGGCTGACAAGCACCCCAATACCTTCGCCATTATTGGAGCCGGGTATTGTACCATCCGTGTCGGGACCCACAGCTTGCACCGTCGGTGCAAGCCCAAAACAGACAAGCACGAGGGCGATGAGAAGTGGTGGAATCGCTGTTTTGAACTGAATTATTTCTTTATTCATGATCTGTACTATTTCTTTCTCCCGCTGAGTTGGTTTTGTCGGTTGTGGGTCTGCAAGAGCCGAAGAAACCAGCAGGATGAAGTGTCCTCCGCCCGATGCAGATATTATGACGCCGTCGAGCTTGGAAAAACCTCGCGACTTGTCGAGATAAATCGGCTTTTTTGCCCAAGGAGAGGCAGTTTCTAAGGCGCCCTCGACGGTTTGAAAACCGGCGCTTTGATCTGCGCAGCTTTACTGATTGTTCAGCGCCATTTGTGACGCAGGTTTGCCGACTCCAAGTCCGCCACGGGACGGACTCGCTGCGGCAAGCTGGGCAGTAACCTTTTGAATTTCCCAGGTCTGCTCTTTGAGCTGCGCCGTGAGCGTTTGGATTTCCTTCTGCTGCGCATTCGAGAGCAGTTCCTGTCTTTCGACAGCAGATTCTAGTCGAGTTATAACCCCTTGTTGCTTTGTTGCCGTCGTGTCGAGTCGCCCGATCGTGGCTTGCTGTTCCTCAACCTTGCGATGTTCTTTGAGAAACTCGTTGAGTAACATCGCATTGACCGCGTCGTAGCGCACGGTGTAGATCTGGCCGTCAGCGTCGCGCACGACCAGGTCGGGGTTCACCTTTTCCACATCCTCAGCCACTAGGCCAAACTGCGGGCTGCGCGCCGGATCAATCTCCTGCTTGTAGCGGAAGGTGACCGGTTTGAGGGCGAGGAGCGCTTCGCTGGCTTTGTCCATGGGCTTAATTTCGTCTTTAAAGCGCCTGGAGGAGACAACCGTGCCAAGCTTACCGACTGAGTTGACGTAGACGGTGGTTGCTCCGGCAGACGTTACGCCGAAAATATTTCCGATATAGCAGGTGTCGCTTACGTTCTCACCGGAGACGCTAGCGCCGATAGCAATAACGTGGTTGGCTGTGGTAACGTTGATGCCGGCACCAACGCCCAAGGCCGTGTTGGAGTTGCCGGTCATATTGGTTGCAAGCGCATTTTCGCCCAAGGCCGTGTTGCTGAAACCAATGGTGTTGTTATAGAGCGCCAAACGACCGACTGCCGTGTTGTTTATGCCGCTGGCGTTGGTATAGAGCGCATGAGAACCGGTGGCCGTGTTGAATTCACCGTTGGTGTTGTTATAGAGCGCTTCATTACCGTTGGCCGTGTTGTAGTTGCCGATTAGGTTGCGATAGAGGGCAGCAAAACCAGTGGCCGCGTTGCGAGCGCCGGTGGTGTTGCTATAGAGCGCTCCATAACCGTTGGCCGTGTTGTAGCTGCCGTCCGTGTTGTTGACGAGCGAATAAGCGCCAGTGGCACTATTGAAAAACCCGCTGGTGTTGCTAAAGAGCGATAAAACGCCAGCGGCAGTGTTGAAGCCGCCATTGGTATCGCTAAACAGGGCTCGAAGACCTGTCGCCGTATTTTGGTTGCCGCCAGTCAGGTGGTTAAGCGCCTCGAAACCAGTGCCAGTGTTCCAGACCCCAGTAGTCCGGCTGACGAGCACCCCAATACCTTCGCCATTATTGGAGCCGGGTATTGTACCATCCGTGTCGGGACCCACAGCTTGCGCCATCGGTGCAAGCCCAAAACAGGCAAGCACGACCGCGATGAGAAGTGGTGGAGTTGTTGTTTTGAACTGAGTTAATGTTTTCATAGGAGTTTTTCTACAGGTTTTGCCAGACATGTGGCCACTTGGTCAAGACAGAAACTCGGACCAATGACCGCCTTCGTGCAGCTACGGTGCGGCAGGCGAATGAGGAAGGAATGACCAAATGACGAAGGCCGAATGTTCATTCGTGTCCATTCGTGGTTAAATGCGTCGTGTTCTGCGAAGATTTTACAAGACTCTCGAATCACGCGAATTAGCGCGAATGATCAACGGGATCGGCTTAAGTTCTCAAGGAGGAAGTAGTTTCATCAATTTCATGTTCATTCGTGTCCATTTGTGGTTAAACGTGCCGAATCCCGGATACCGTATGTTTGACCTGTCAAAATCCGGAGCCGAATCGAAAGTAACTTTCTTCAACCCTAGCCATGCGCTTGTTTAAAATATGGCGGACAAACTGAGCAAACAACCCGAGAACGCGCCCGGACAGTGGTATGTGGATACGAGCTGCGCACTGTGCCGTCTCTGTCTGGAGGAAGCGCCAACTCTTTTAGCGTATAACCGCGATGAGACTGCCGTTCATTTTTCTAAACAACCAGAAACGCAAGAGGAAATGGTCGCGGCAGAGAGCGCTATGGACGTTTGTCCCACGCTCGCAATTGGAAATGACGGATAGAAATCATCCTCGGCAACGTTTTCGCGAGCGTTACCGCCGGGCGCGCCGACGAGAATGTGAATAAGCTTGCGAAGACACGAATTACACGAATTGTCACGAATTTCATAAGGCTTAAGTCAACCGTTGGATCAATTCGTGTGAATTCGTGAAATTCGTGTCTGAAGTTTGGCGTCATTTGGCGTGTTTGGCGGATGACGTTAGTTTGCTCTATGCATGCTGAAGCTACCACGACTGTCGCTGCTCCACCCTACTCGCGAGCGAATCCATTTCCGGGCAAACTCGTTGTCAATCGCCGGCTGAGCGGGCCGGAATCGGCAAAAGACACGCGCCATCTTGAAATTGATCTGAGCGGCTGGGGATTGAGCTTCGAGGTCGGAGATTCTCTGGCGGTTTATGCCATGAACGATCCGCAGCTGGTCGATGAAATCATTCACGCGCTCGGTGCGACCGGCGACGAACAAGTGCCGCGGCCAAAAGGACCGCCAACGACATTTCGCGAAGCGCTTCTGCGCAATTACGGGATCACGCAGCCGACGCCCAAGTTTTTGAAAGCGATCATAGCACGCGCAAACTCTTCGACGCTGCTGAAAGATCTGCTGCACCCGAAACGCAAAGAAGATTTAGATCGATATCTTTGGGGAATGGAAGTGATTGATTTTTTGAGTGAGCACCCGTCGGCAAAGTTTAGCCCGCAAGAATTTGTTGGGTTGCTTACGAAATTGCAGCCCCGGCTTTATTCAGTCGCTTCGAGTCTGAAGGCCTATCCAGATCAGGTCCACTTCATCGTGGACGTGATCCGCTACGAAAGTCATGGGCGCATACGCAAAGGGGTGGCCTCGTCTTTTCTTGCCGAACGCGCCAACGATGTGCCCGTTCCGGTTTTCCCCAGCGTGGCAAAGCACTTTCATTTGCCGGAAAATCCAGACACTCCCATCATCATGATCGGGCCTGGGACGGGAGTCGCGCCGTTTCGCGCGTATTTGCAGGAACGAAAGGGGGCCGGGGCAAAAGGGAAAAACTGGCTCTTCTTCGGGTCGCAGCACGAGCACTGCGATTTTGCCTACGGTGACGAATTTGAGGCATTTAAGAAAGAGGGAATCTTGACCCGACTCGATTGCGCCTGGTCACGCGATCAACCTCAGAAAATCTATGTGCAACACTGCCTGATGGAAAACGCCGCTGATATCTGGAAATGGCTCGACGCCGAGGGGGCGCACTTTTTTGTGTGCGGCGACGCGCGCCGAATGGCGAAGGATGTGGATGCAACGCTGCGCAAAATCGTGCAGGAGCAAGGCGGCAAAAGCGTCGATCAAGCCAACGGATACGTTGAAAAACTGAAAAGCGAAAAGCGTTATAAACGCGATGTGTATTAAGTGAATGACGAAATCCGAATGACGAATGACGAAAACGTTTTAACGCTCCAACGCGTTACGGTTTAACGTGGCGAAGCCATTCGTCATTTTCCCTCATCTGTGGCATAATAGTTAGCACCATCCGAACGACGAGTGGAAGCTCGTTCCTTTCGAATAGCGAGAGATTCCTCGACTTCGCTCGGAATGACAGAAAGAGGAGACCAGAATGACAGAAAGAGGAGACCATGTACGAAAACACTGAATTCACATTGAGCCGCGATTGCGAGGCAATCCAAATTCCGAGCGGCCAGAAAACGACCGTCCCGGCTGGCACGCAAGGCGTGATCACACAAAGCCTTGGCGGAAGCTACACCATCGCGACGTATCAGGGTTTGGCGCGGATTGCCGAGAAAGATCTCGATGCTCTCGGTTTAGCAAAACCGCAGGCGCAACCAGCTCAAAAAGCTGCGGGCACCACAAACGGTGAAGTCTCAGAAGAAGATGTGTGGAACCAGCTTCGCCAATGTTACGACCCGGAAATCCCGGTGAACATTGTCGATCTTGGGTTGGTTTACGATTGCCGATTGATCAAAAAACCGGAAGGCGGCACCAAAGTGGAAGTGAAAATGACGCTCACGGCCCCGGGTTGCGGCATGGGACCGGCGATCGCGCACGATGCGCAGAGCAAGATCTTGTCCATCGACGGCATAGATGAAGCCGATGTGCAGCTGGTTTGGGACCCGCCCTGGAATCAAAACATGATCAGCGAAACAGGGCGCATGAAACTCGGCATGATTTGAATTCCTTTCAATTTTCCCAATCCGTGCGGGTGAGTTAGGCGGTTGCGTCGCCCGGTCGTGGAGTTAGCGCATCTCTCGCGTATTAGGCTTGCTTATTTCCTCCCACCGGATAAAAACGTCGCATGCCTGCGAGGTTCGCCCCCGAAACCACGCGCGAACGTTTGTTCGCCTCAACTCGGTGGACGATGGTCCTCGACGCCGGGGAATCGCAAACACCGCCTGATCAGGCGCTAAGCGCGCTGTCGGAACTGTGCCGGATTTATTGGCGACCGATTTTTCTGTTTCTGCGACGCCAGGGCTCAAATCCAGACGATGCGCAAGATCTGACGCAGGGGTTTTTCGCGCATCTGATCGAGTCACGTGCCTATGCCCGAGCCGATCCCGAGAAGGGACGCTTCCGTTCGTTTCTGCTCGGCGCCCTCAAACATTTCGTGGCCCACGCGCGCGCTCACGACCGGAGGCAGAAGCGCGGTGGGGGCATGATCCTCGGGCAGCTCGACACGGCCGCCATCGCCGAGGCGGATGCACGAGCCGTGGCTTCGACGGCTTGGAGTCCTGAACGCATTTACGAACGTGAATGGGCAGAGACGCTGCTCCGGCAGGCGCTGGATCGGCTGGCCGAAGAATGCGCGTTGGCGGGAAAGGATGAGCTGTTCAAGCAGTTGAACTCACACCTTTCGGTCTCCAGCAAAGCGGCAGTTCCATATGAAGAAATGTCGCTCAGGCTGGGCCGGCCGATCACAACACTGCGCAGCGATGTGGCCCGGCTGCGCTTGAGATATCGCGTGATTTTGCGGGAGGAAGTGGGTGGCACCGTGGCGAAAGCGTCCGAGGTTGACGCGGAGCTGCGACATCTTTGCGAAGTGCTGGCGGCGGCCGATTAATGCAGGCACAGGCGACTAGCGCGGCGGTCTGTCCTGAGTGCGGGACGCGGCTGGAGGGAGGATTTTCTCGCGGTCTTGGGCGCTGCATGATTTGCCTGCTGCGCGTCGGATTCGACGACGCGGAAGAGCCTAACGAAGCCGCGCTTTCTTTCGTAGCGGATCGACTCGGAAATTACCGGATTGAGCGATGCGACGATGGATCGCTGTGGGAACTCGGCCGCGGCGCCATGGGAGTGACGTATCGCGCGGTTGACACCTCGCTCAAACGGCCGGTTGCGCTGAAGCTCATCGATTCGGAATGGGCGAAACGCGGAGCCGAAGCACGCGAACGGTTCATGCGCGAAGCACGGACAGCCGCATCTTTGCGGCATCCAAATATCGCGACCGTTTACCATTTCGGTATCCGCGAAGAGAACGGGCAGTGCTTCTGCGCGATGGAACTGGTGGAAGGCGAAACGCTGGAGATGCGTGTTCGCCGCACCGGGCCGCTTGACGCGCTCACAACCATCGACATCGCCTTGCAGGTCAGCAGCGCACTGGCCGCAGCGGAAAAGCAAGGCCTCGTGCACCGGGATTTGAAGCCGGCGAATTTGATGTTGGTCGCCGCCGCGCCGGATGCGAACGATTCGAGTCCCGGCAAAGCCGAAAAAGCTGAGACCGTCGTAAAGGTGATCGACTTCGGCGTGGCGAAAGCACTTGTGGAAAAGCCGGATGCGATGGGCTTGACGCACGGAGGATTTGTCGGCACGCCGGCTTTCGCGAGTCCGGAGCAATTCACTGATGCGCGGGTCGAGGTTCGCTCGGACATCTATTCGTTAGGCGCAACTCTGTGGTATCTGCTGACCGGCAATAGGCCCTTCCTAGGCACGACCATCGAACAGATTCGCGCGAGCCAGCGCTCGCAAGCTCTGCCGATCGAACAGCTGAAGGCGGCACGCGTTCCAAGCAAGCTCGTGTCACTGCTGGTGTCGATGCTTGCCCTCGCCCCAGCGGCGCGTCCCGGCATCCGACAGCTCAAAACGCAATTACAGGAATGTAGCTCCCAGATCCTCGACCGTTGGAAAATAGTGAAGCGGTTCGCACTCGCGGCCGGTTTGCTCACGCTCGTGATTGTTGCGGCCGTTTTGCTTTTTCCACAGAAGCGCAACCAGCCGCTCTCCGACGCGGCGAACACTTCCAGCATCCCGCCGAAGAGCATTGCGGTTCTACCGTTTCACAACCTCTCCGAAGACAAAGAGAATGCGTTTTTCGCCGACGGCATTCAGGACGATCTCGTGACCAGCCTCGCCCGGATCAAGGATCTCAAGGTTGTTAGCCGGGGTTCGGTAGCGTCATATCGGGATCTCTCTGGTCGCAGGCTCCGCGCGATCGCACAGGAGCTTGGCGTTGGAGCCGTTCTCGAGGGTAGTGTTCGTCGCACCGCAAATCGCGTGTTGGTCAATGTGCAATTGACCGACGCAACGACCGAACGGCAAATTTGGTCGGACCGTTACGATCGTACACTGAAGGATTCGATCGCTCTGCAAGGCGAGCTGGCGGCGGAAATCGCCACTGCTCTGGCGGCGAAGCTCAGCCCGGAGGAGAAGGCACAGGTGGAAGCGAAGCTGACCAACAATCCGGATGCCTACGTCGTGTATCTTCGCGGCCGTGAGTTTCAAATGCGGCCCGAGGTCTCGCGCGACAACTTCGTCGCGGCCGAACAATGCTACAGGCACGCAGTTGCGCTGGACCCGCGATTTGCGCTGGCTCGCACCCGACTCGCCGAAATACTCGAGGGTCGCTACGGCTGGTTTGATCATCAGCCCGCGCTGCTCGCCGAAGCGCGCAGTCATGCGGAGGAAGCCCTGCGGCTCGACCCGCATTGCGGACAGGCACACATGGAGATGGCGAGGATCCTGGCGTGCTCCGTTAAGTCAATCGAGAGAGACGAAGCGATGAAACAGGAGGTGGACAGCGCGCTTCGCCTGGTCCCAAACGACGGCTACCTGGTAATGATAGCGGCCCTCTTCCAAACGGACATGGACTGGCTCGCAGAAGCGGAGGCGACGTTCCAACGCGCCATCGAAATCAATCCGCGCGAACCAAAAGTCTTTTACAACTACGCTACTCTGCAGGAGAAGAAGCGAGACGTGGCCAAAGCGCGCTGGGCTTCGGATCGCTCTCTGGAACTCGCGCCGGAATCCGTTTACTTTCGGCTCTTCCGCGCGAGTTATGAATTCCTCTGGACAGGAGAGGTCGCGCGAACAAAGAAATTTCTCGCTGAGATTCCCGCGGGCAAGGATCCGGATGGTCGAGTAACAGCGGCGTACTGTACGGCTGCCGTCTACGAGCGAAACTTCCCCGAAGCTCTACGCCTGCTCGCGGCTTGTCCTTCTGAGCGATTGCCATGTCTTGAAGGTGGATTTGGTCCTATGGTCCCGAAGGTATTCGTTGAAGGTCTGATTCATTTCTATGCGGGGAACAAGGAGCGTGCCTATACCGCGCTCGACTCGGCGCGGTGGATCTTGGAGGTGGAAGCGGAGGAGAATCCCGACGATCAGCAGGCCCATCTGTACGTGACTCTCGCTTACGCGGCGATGGGCTGGAAGGATGCCGCGCTGGCGGAAATCGCGCGCGCGAAAGATAAGCCGGAGGAACTTGCGATGGCGGCGCTTTTCACCCATGCCGGCGAGCGCGACGCCGCATTGCGCCTCCTCGAACAGGCTCCTCCTGCAGAGCGAGAGTACTTTTATTACGATCTGCGTCTGCACCCGCAATGGGATCCACTTCGTAGCGACGCGCGCTTTGAAAAAATGCTCGCGTCTTCTCCATCGAAAACCGCGCGGTGATCCGCGCTTCGAAAAAATCGCCGCTTCGCTCGCACCGAAATAGGTCCCGCCGGCTGTAGCCGCCCCACTCGGGTCGGGGGCGTTGCCTCGCACTGCGACACGCAGAGCGCTGTGGCCTCCCGTCACTTTCTTTGCAACGCTGCGCAAACTTTCGGGAAGGAATGGGAAACAGTCTGCGTTTCCGGGTTACCCAGAACGAAGACCACAAACCCAAACAAGAAGGAAAATCATATTATGAAAAACAGAAAAAATATCCTGACTTACATCGTCGCCGCACTCTCCATCCTCGTGACCTCAGCGACTTCGTCGCCTGGCGCGACCCCGCTCCAGCCCCCGCAAAACTACACTGGCATGCTTACGCACGGAGTGTTCGTCTCCTGTGACGGCCAGGTCCTGAATCCGCCGGCGTACTCGGTTGGTGGCACGTGGGTTCTGAACATCGATATGATGACGCAACCACAGGTCCCGCCGCCGGCTCACCTGACAATGGTCGTCTTCCGCGACGGCGGCATTTACCTGGTGTTCCCGTACATCGAGTTGACGCCGATCTCGCTCCAAGACGGCATCTACACTTACACGTACGGAACTCAGGTGACGGCGACGCTCGATACGAATACGACTCCCGCCACGTTCTCCTGGCACGTCGAATTCGACGACAACTGTACCCTCCGCAGCTACGAGTCGCTGACCTACATCGGATTGGCCAATTAGCGCGCGACCCGAGGACGGTCTCCGCATCGCACCTGGCATCGTCTAGGTGCGATGCGTGATTCCGAAGAGACCTCCCGCTTCCCAATTCGGCAAGCGACGTCGCATCGCCGAAGCAGAACCCAAGACAGTGCCATTCGTTGTGATTCGTTCTCGACGGACGAAGCCGAACACATAGTGGCGGCCGGCGTGATACGCAGCACCGGTTCCAAAATTTCTTTGCAACGCGGCGCAAAGTTTCGGGAAGGAATGAGAAACGGTCTGCGTCAGAACGAAGACCAAAACCATGAAAGCGATAGAAAACATAGTCAGTGACCTCTCATGATGGGAAGTATTGAAGGGGACGGTGAACAACTGGGAAATCATCTCAACAATCCAGCCTCAACAAAAATGAAAACAAAAAATATGACAACTCCACCCACAAAACAATCAATGCAAAAACCAAAAATACAAAGGACAACTCCTATGAAGCAAATATTCCTATATACATCGCTTGCTGTAATGGCACTCGCTGTGACGACGACTGGCGCGGCGCCCGAGCCCTGCGACGGGACGGTCCAGCTCACCAGCCAATCGAACTTTCAAGTGCGTCAAGCCGGCTCGCAAACCTTCGTCCAGTTCGACTTCACCGGCCTGCACGACATCTGCCTGGCAGACGGCTCGGTCGTGACCGGCATCGTCGCAGGCCACCTGGTCCAGCGCACTTCGGCCAACGGTGACTTTAGCCTTACCTTCGATGAGGTCCTGAGCTATAACGGCGGCACGCTCGGGTATCGTGGCCAGGGCATCCTCACCGGGGACAATTGGCAGAGCCACGTGGTGACGGTGGGCGACGGCACCGGCCCGCTAGCGGGAATCCACGGGCAGGGGACGTTTGTGTTCACCGGCCCCGCATCGCTGACAGACGTCATCTATTATGTGTACACGCCCTGACGCGGCGGGTAGCGACCAGAAATCTGTGTCTATCTGTGGCTGATTAATTGGTTCCAATCCAGGAAAGAATTCTGGCCACGGATAGACACCGATGAAACCAGATTCAGAAAACCAAATCAAGGGATCCGCAACACGGCCAACGGTTATCAAGCGCTCTTGAACAACACCACCGGCAGCAATAACATGGCAGTGGGCGTTGGCGCCGGCAGCAGCCTTACCACGGGCGATAACGCCGATGCGGTAAATGTCGTCATAGATTCCAACGGTCAACTCGGGACCGCCAGCTCCTCGCGCCGGTTTAAGAAAGAGATTAAGCCGATGGATCAAACCAGCGAAGCTATCCTGGCGCTCAAGCCGGTGACGTTCATTACAAGAGCGATACGACAGACACGCCCCAATTTGGTTTAATCGCCGAGGAAGTGGCCAAGGTGAATCCTGATCTCGCGTCGTGCGCGACAAAGATGGAAAGCCCTACAGCGTGCGCTACGATCAGGTGAACGCGATGTTGCTCAATGAGTTCCTCAAAGAGCATCGCAAAGTCCAGGAAACTGGGGAAGGGAATGGAAGTTCTCACGGCGCAGCTCAAAGCTCAGGCAGCGCAAATTCAGAAGGTGAGCGCGCAACTAGAAGTCAGCAGACCAGCGCCGCAAACCGTCCTGAACAATCAGTAAAGCACCCCAGCCAATAACACAGCCTAATCTCGCAATCAGCCGTCACGCCTCACTGCGTGGCGGCTTTTGTTTCGCCTCGCTCGCACCGAAATAGTCCCCGGGCTGTAGCCGCCCCGCTCGGCCATGCCCTTGCGTCGCACTGCGACACGCAGAGCGCTATCGCTCCCGTCACTTTCTTTGCAATGGGGCGCCAACTTTCGGGAAGGAATGGGAAACGGTCTGCGTCTCCGGATTACCCAGAACGACGGCCACAAACCCAAACAAGAAAAGAAATCATGTTATGAAAAACAGAAAAAATATCCTGACTTACATCGTCGCCGCACTCTCCATCCTCGTGACCTCAGCGAGTTCGTCGCCGGCCGCGCCCGGACAGACCTACCATGGCACGCTCACTGGCAGCACGTTCTACTGTAACGGCGAAGAATCTCCCGATTTCAGGCCAACTATCACCGGCACGTGGAACCTGATCATCGATCCACAAATGCCGGCTCAGCTCACCCTCGACGTCTTCGTCGACGGTCGCCATGACGTGGCGTTCGGGAACAACACGTTGATGCTGATCTCGCACGACGACGGTGTCTATGTGTTCTCGGCGTTCGGAGGCTTCGCGACGGCAACACTCGATACGAGTGTAACTCCGGCCAGGTTCTCCTGGCACGTCGAATTCGGCGTCAGCTGCCCGGATCAGAACCCCTTCAACTCGCTGACGTTCTTCGGAGTGGCGAACCGCGGAGGTGGGTAAGAGCGGGCCCAGGATCGTGCGAATTCACCAAAGACCTGAAGTTGTCTTTTAAACCCCATAAACCAACAAACCAAACCAAGCGATGAAAACGCCAGAAGTGACCTCTCATGACGGGAAGTCATTGAAAGCCAAAACAAGAAAAGGAAATCAAATTATGAAAAATCGAAACATTCAGTTCAAACCAAGGGCAGAGGTTCTGATCCCGCTGCTGCTCGCCTGCTTTGCGGCAGCGTTTATCTCGGCACCCAATCCCGCGTCAGCCGGCGACCAGGTGCCGTTCAACGGGACTCTCGCGGGATGCGTTGAAACTCAGGAGCCTGTGGACGAGTGCACTATTCACGCACACGCGCTCCTTTTCGGAAACGCGACTCAATTGGGAGCCTTCACCGGGACCGGAGAATTTTACCAAGACTTCTGCGAGGACCCGCCAAATATTACCTACATTGGCAGCTTTCACTTGTTTGCAGCCAACGGTGACGAACTCTCCGGCACTTTCGAGGGGTACCTGAGCCCGACAGAAACGCCGGGAGTGTACGACAACCATGAAAACTCGGACGTGACAGGCGGCACAGGTCGCTTCACCAGCGCCACAGGCCATTGGGAGTCGGGCGGGCAAATCGACCTCACCACGGAGCCGCTGTGTTTTTCCCTCCCCGTGCAAGGGTGGATCTCAAGTGTCGGCTCGAACAGGCGGTAGAGGTTGTGCGCCTGATCTGCGCATCGCAGCTAGCGTTCGTCTAGTTGCGATGCGCTAGATCGACGAAGAGACCTGCGTCGGCCGGCGCGATACGCAGCATCGGTCCCAAACTTTCTTTGCAACGAGGCGCAAAGTTTCGGGAAGGAATGGGAAACGGTCTGCGTCTCCGGGTTCACCCGGAACCAAGGGCACAACCATGAAAGCAAAACCTCAATAGAAAGAAACCGCAGCTATGAAAACTCCGCTCAAAATAACAAGTCTCATCATCCTCACGCTCCTCACCTGCATTGCAGTGTTTATCTCGGCACCCACTCCGGCAGGAGCCAGCGAATTGGTGCCCTTCAATGGCACTGTCTCGGGGTACGTTGAAACTCAGGAGCCTGTGGACGAGTGCACTGTTCACACACACGTAGTCAACTTTGGAAACGCGAATCAATTGGGAGCCTTCACCGGGACCGCAGAATTCTACCCGAACTTCTGCGAGGACCCTCCAAATATTACCTACACAGGCACCTTTGACTGGTTTGCGGCGAATGGCGACGAAATCTCCGGCACTTTCGACGGGTACCTGAGCCCGACGGGAACGCCAGGAGTGTACGACAACCATGAAACCGCGGAGGTGACAGGCGGCACAGGTCGCTTCGCGCCACCGACCACCGGCCATTTTGAGCTGGTCGGGCAAATCGACTTCACGACGTCGCCGCCCTCCTTTGTTCTCCCCTGGCAAGGGGTGATCTCAAGTGTCGGCTCGACGAGGCGGTAGACATTGTGCGCCTGATCTGCGCATCGCAGCTAGCGTTTGTCTAGTTGCGGTGCGCTAGATCGACGAAGAGAGCTGCGCTCTTTTCCATTTGGGCGAGAGGCGCCGCTAGCAAAAGCGGTCTGGAACCAATTGCGGCAATGTTTCGACCCCGAGATTCCTGTGAACATGGTTGATCTCGGTCTGGTTTATGATTGTCAGCTGACAAAGCGGCCGGAAGGCGGCAAGCCTGAAGGTTTTGGGGGCTCATTCATCGAACAATACGTTTTCCCTGATGGCGATACCCCGCCCCTGCCAATCATGCTGTGCGCAGCGGAGTCGTCAGGTTTCGAAATCCGCGATGTAGAAAATCTGCGCGAACATTATGCGCTCACTCTACGCCATTGGCTGCGTAGATTGGAAGCGCACCACAATGAAGCGCTCCGCTTCGTCGATGAAGAGACGTATCGCGTATGGCGTCTTTATATTGCCGGCTCGGCGCACGGATTTCGGAGCGGTCACATTGCCGTTTACCAGACACTGCTCGCAAAGTTGGGTCCGCCCGGCCAGACCAACCTTCCTCTCACGCGCGACGATTGGTACATGCAAAATCGCGCGGAAGCGTCTTCGATTTCTAGCAGCGCTCTGTGAACATCGCCGTCTTTGGCTCGGAAGTTTGCGACTGTCATGAACCGCCGCCACAGAAGAACCAGTATTAATGAGATTTTCTTTTTCGCGGCGTTGACAGTTTTCTTGCCGGTTCTATACTCGTGACCCGCACTCCCGCTGATAAAAAATTTTTTGCGCGGGAAAAATTGTTACGATGCCCCAGACTGAAATCATTTTAACCGAGAACGTTCCTGGTTTGGGCGCGGAAGCCGATCGGGTGAAAGTGCGTCGCGGTTACGCGCGCAATTATTTATTGCCGCACGGCAAAGCGCACGAAGTTACGCCGGCAAGTCTGCGGCAACTCGATACGCTGAAGGCAAAACGCGCCGAGCGTGAAGCACGCGAGCTGAACGAGGCGGAAGAACTGGCCCGTCGAATTAGCAAGGCGCGAATGCTGTTCACACTAGAAACCGGTGAAACCGGCAAAGCATTTGGCTCGGTTACCGCGCAAGACATCGTTAATCGTCTCAAAAACGAGCTCGGGGCGGAGATTGATCGACACAAGATTATTCTGGAGCGGCCGATCAAAGATACGGGCGAGCACGAAGTGGCGATCAAGCTGCATCACGGTGTGACAGCACAACTTGTTTTTCAGGTGAAATCCGCAGAGCAGCCAAAGACTGAGCCGATGAGCGCTGCGGCCGAGGAACCTGAGAAAAAACATCGTCGATTTTTCAAGAAGCGAAAAGAAACCAAATAAATGCCGGGTTCTCAAGGCTCTCAGCCTGGGAAACCTCGTAAGACAGCGGGAAATGGCGCTGGCCGAGGTTCGGCGGCTGGAAATGGCGGAAGAGTTTTTCGCAATCCGTCAACAGGTTCTGCGCAGGATATTCACCGCTCCCCGCCGCACAGCGTGGAAGCAGAACAAGGCGTGCTCGGCTCGATGCTGATCTCGCCGCGCGAAGCCATCGCGGAGTGCGTCGAGAAAATTAACGAAGAATACTTTTATGTTCCGGCGCACCAGACCATCTACAACGTCCTTGTCGACCTTTGGAATGCTGGGCAGGCGATCGACCTGATCACGTTCACGCAAGTGCTGCGTGATCGGAATATACTCGAAGGTGTGGGCGGGGCGGCATTCGTCACCAACCTGTTCACGTTCGTTCCAACGGCCGCGAACGTGCAGTACTACCTCGACATCGTTCGCGACAAATACATTCTCCGGGAAATCATCTCGGCCGCCACCGAGAGCGTGCGTCGGGCTTACGAGGAGCAGGACGAGGTGAACAATCTTCTCGACGAAGTGGAACAGAGAATCTTCGCCGTGGGCGAAGACCGCTTCAAAGGTCAGATGCTCTCGATGAAAGACCAGGTGATGGAAGCGATCGAGGCGATCGAGAAGCTGTACGAACGCAAAGGCGGGATAACTGGGATCTCAACGGGCTTTGTCGAGTTCGATCGGATGACCAGCGGCTTGCATCCCTCGGAAATGATCGTGATCGCGGCGCGGCCGAGCATGGGAAAGACGGCGCTGGCCATGAACATCGCCGAACACGTCGCGATAAACGAAAAACTCTCGGTCGGCGTGTTTAGCTTGGAAATGAGCAGCCAGCAGCTTGTGCAACGGCTGCTTTGCTCCCGGGCGCGAGTCAATTTGCAAAAAGTGCGCGATGGTTTTTTGGGCGAGCGCGATTTTCCGAGTTTAACGGCCGCGGCCTCGAAGTTGGCGGAAGCGAAGATTTTCATCGACGACAGCGCCAGTCTCACCATTCTCGAATTGCGGGCGAAGGCACGCCGGCTCAAAGCGCAGCAGGATGTCCAACTGATCATTGTCGATTATTTGCAACTTCTCAGATCGACATCGCGCCGTGCGCAGGACAATCGGCAGCTCGAAATCTCCGAAATTTCCGCAGGGCTCAAAGGTTTAGCCAAGGAATTAAAAATTCCAATCATCGTAGTGGCGCAGTTGAATCGACAGCCGGAGCAACGTTCCGGCGGCAAACCGCGCTTAAGCGATCTGCGCGAATCTGGCTCGATCGAACAGGACGCAGACCTTGTCGGATTACTTGTCAGGCCCGAGATCTACGAGGAGGACGAAGAGGCGCGCGCGGAAAAAGCAGGTGAAGCCGAATTTATTATCGCGAAACAGCGCAATGGTCCGGTCGGTGAGATTCCGCTCACGTTCCTGAAAGAATTCACGCGCTTTGAGACCCGGGCGCGCAATGTGAGCGAGCCGGACGAGGGGTAGCGCACGCGTCTCGCGTGCTGGCGAGCGCGTCCTCGCGATCGCGGACTTTCCTTTGAGTTCACACCGCCCAAGAGCAGCGGAACCCAGAGAAAAGTTCGTTTCGGCGCGACGCCGAAACCAGCACGCGAGACGCGTGCGCTACCCAAGGCTCTTCGCGGCATCGATCACGTGCTGCGCGTCGATACCGCGCTCTTTCATCACTTCAGCGCCGGGCGCACTCAGTCCAAATTCGTGTAGCCCGACCACCTTGCCATCGAGACCTACGTATTGGTACCAAATTTCAGTCACTCCGGCTTCGATTGCGACGCGACGACGGCATGAATTTGGGAGAATCTCCTCGCGATATTCCGAAGATTCGCGGTTGAAACGCTCGAAGCATGGCATGGAAACCACGCGCACACCGTTGCCGAGTTCTTTGGCCGCGGCGAGCGCATGCTGTAATTCGCTCCCACACGACATGATAATCAGATCGAGTTTGCCTTTCTCCTTCTGTGCGATGTAGGCGCCCCGCAGCACTCCTTCACGGCGTTGCTTCACATCGATCTCGTTCAAAATTGGAACGACCTGGCGCGTGAGCGCGATGAGTGTCGGACCGTCCGTTCGCTGGGCAGCGGCGACAAACGCGCCGGCAGTCTCTTCCGGATCAGCAGGACGAATCACATCGATGTGAGGAATCAAACGAACAGAGCTCACCGTCTCCACCGGTTGATGCGTGGGACCATCTTCGCCGACCCCGATCGAATCGTGCGTAAAAATATAAATGTTCGGCAAACGCGCGAGCGCGCCGAGCCGAATCGACGCGCGGCAATAGTCAGTGAAGACCATGAAGGTTGCGCCGGAGGCGCGGAAGAGTCCATGGTAAGAAATGCCGTTCATAATCGCGCACATGCCATGCTCGCGAATCCCGAAATGGATATTTCGCCCGCTCGGATTGTCACGCGTGAAATCCCCGCCGTCCTTGATGTAGTTCAAGGTCGATCCGTGGAGGTCGGCGCTACCGCTCATGAGTAACGGCATCGCCAGTGCGATCGGCTGCAACACCTCGCTTCCCGCTTTTCGCGTCGCAATTTTCGCGTCGTCAGGAAACTCAGGAATCTTGGATAAAAGATCGGGAGGAACCTTCCTGTCGATTCCGTCATCAAGCATTTTCGCAAGCTCTGGATTTTTCTCGCGCCACTCGCTGTAAATTTTTTCCCAGCGATCATAATCGCCCAGCAGCTTCTTTTTGTGCTCGGCGAAATAATCGCGCACCTCTTGCGAGACGAAATAATGTTCGTCGGGCAAGCCGAGTCCCTTGCGCGCGGCGTCGACGAATTTTGCGCCTGCTTCCCCATGCGCTTTGTACGTGCCGGCGACTTCGGGGACCCCTTTGCCGATCAGCGTGTGCGCGATAATGAACTGCGGCTTTCCGTTATCGCGCTGTTTCGCGACATTTAGCGCGTCCAAAAATTGTTGCATGTCCTCCCCATCGATTTCCTGGACATCGAATCCGTAAGCTTCGAAACGTCTGCGTGTGTCCTCGCTTTGCGTCTCCTTTGCCGCCGCGTCGAGGGTCACGGCGTTCGAATCGTAAATCAGGATTAAATTATCGAGACCAAAATGCCCGGCAAAAGCGCTCGCTTCCGACGCGACGCCTTCCTGCATGCACCCGTCCCCAGCGAGGCAGATGATGTGCTGATCAAAAATCCTGTGTTCGGCCGTATTCAAGCGCGCCGCCGCCATTTTTGCGGCCACGGCGATTCCGACGGCATTACCAACACCTTGTCCAAGCGGACCGGTCGTGCATTCCACTCCGGGGGTATCACCAAATTCTGGGTGTCCCGGCGTCTTGCTGTGCAACTGCCGGAAACGCTTGATCTCCGACATCGGCAAATCGTAGCCGCTCAAGTGCAGCCACGCGTAAAGGAACATGCTGCCGTGGCCTGCCGAGAGAACAAAATAGTCGCGGCCAATCCAGCGCGGTTCGTCGGGATTGTATTTCAGAGCGTAACCGTAGAGCACCGCGCCCATTTCGGCGCAACCGAGCGGAAGACCAAGGTGACCGGATTTCGAGGCCTGCACGGCGTCCATGCACAAACCGCGTGCTTCGTTCGCGGCGCGAGAAAGAATTTCGATGTTTAGACTCATGGGAAAGAAAGGAAGATTTGAATTTTCGGATTAAGATTAAAAGCGCGAATTTCTATATGGCGGAACATTCGAGTTCGACAATGTATTTTCCATCGCTGAACGTCGCCTGCAGATAAATTCGAAGCTCGAAAGACTGCTACATTTGTGAATCCGCCATCACTCCTCCAAATTGTCGAGCGGCTTGAACGTCTCGCGGGGAGGTTGCCTTCTAAAATTCAAAAAGCGGTTCTGCGCGAACTTACACCGCTTAAACAATTGTTTCTTCAGCAGCGGCCGCCGCGTTTTCTTTTTGTTGGTGCAAGCGGAATGCCGATGGGGCAAATCATTGGCGCTCTCTTTGCTCCAGTCGACGTGATCGAAACGCGCGACGCTTCGGTCCCGATTTGCCGTTGGCACGATGTCAGTCTGCCAGATCGGGGAACGATCTCGGTCCTCGACGCCCGCGGCGCTGACGATTGGGCTCTCACTCAGCTCCAAGACGAACTGAAATATCAAGCTGCCGATATTATTTTTTTCCTCAGCGACGAGCGAATCGCACAGGGACCAGAGAAACGCGACTTGGATGATTTAAAGGTCAGATATTTTGCTTCGAATAAGACGGCGGAAATGGGCACGAAGATAGTTGGGATCAGCATTCTGCCGGTGGGAGAGACAGTCGGCCCCAATCAAATCAATCTGGCTCCATCGCGGCTGCAATTAGCGCTCCGATCGAATGTCGTGGGACGCGAACCTGTCCTGGAGACATTGAGATTGATTTCCGCAGGTCCTGATCAAGGCCTCGAACTGCCCGGTGCGGATGTCCAACGACTCATGTCAACCCTGGCGCGCGAATTGCCGAACGAGGCTCGGCTGGAAATGATCAGGATCTCGCGAAATCGTGAAGCACAGCACGAGGTCGCGCAGCTTTTGGTGAAATCCACGACGGCCATCTGTGCAGCGGTCGGCGCCCAACCGATTCCGCTCGCCGATCTGCCGATTCTGACGAGTTTGCAGGTCACAATGATTTCCGGAATCATGTACGTAAGCGGGCGCGAGCGAAGCCTGCGCGCAGCCACCGAATTTATCGGCGCTCTTGGCGCCAACGTCGGCGCAGCGATGCTTCTGCGTGAAGGCACCCGCGCGATCCTGAAATTCTTCCCCGGTTGGGGAAACGTCGTCGGCGGACTGGTGGCGGGCTCCGGAACATACGCGATTGGTCGTGCCGCGACTGTATTTTTTATCGACGGCGTTTCGTTGAAGGACGCGCGGCGAACGTATCGCACCAGCCGCAAAAATGCGTCACCCAAGTCACACAGGTCTTAATGGACCTCCTGTGCGTTGAATAACTTGTGAATAACATGGCCCGTCCCGGGGGGTTTTGTTCACAGGATTTTGTGAACAAACGCACCAGTTTCTGCCCTCTCCAGAGAGGTTTGACGACCTTTGTATGAAGCTCTCAGAGATCAGGGCGACGCTCCGAGAAATACAGGTCTCACCGGTCAAGACTCTCGGGCAAAATTTTTTGCATGACCAAAATCTCGCACGCTGGATTGTCAACCAAGCGGAGTTAACTGCGGACGATTACGTGGTAGAGATCGGACCCGGGTTAGGCGCGCTGACCAAGCTGGCACTTGAGAAAGGCGCGCGAGTTCTCGCCATCGAAAAAGATACGCGTCTTGCCAATTTTTTGCGCGAACGCCTCACTCATGCGCGGCTTGAAGTAATAAACACAGACGCGCTGAAATTCGATGCGCGTTCTCTTTTTTCGCATCGTCGAGTGAAACTGCTTGGTAACCTTCCCTACAACATCTCGAGTGCGTTGCTGTTGAGGTTTCTGGAATATCCAAGTCCCATCTCCATGGCGTTGTTTATGTTACAAAAGGAGATGGCGCTGCGCCTTTCAGCCTCACCGTTCACTCGTGATTACGGATCGCTCACGTTATATGCGCAATTGCACCATCGCGTGCAATATCTGCGCACGGTTTCAGCAACAGTTTTTTTTCCAAAACCCGAGGTCGATTCCGCGCTAGTGCGAATCTTGCCTCGCGACCGGCTTGAGCTGCCTGTACGCGAGGATGAGTTGCTTCAGAAACTGATTCGACTCGGCTTTTCTCAGAGAAGAAAGCAGTTAAAGAAATTACTTCGTGGACAGGTGAGCGATTGGGATGCCGCTGCTCGCAATTTAGACTTCGATCCCAAGGCTCGAGCGGAAGAGCTCTCGCTGCTTCAATGGATTGGCTTGGCGAATCACGCCGCGCCACCTGCGTGCCCAGATCGAACAGCGATGGAAAATGAGTGCTTCCCAGTCGTCGATAAGAACGATCGAATTTTACGCTACGCGCAGCGCTCCCATGTGCATGGGAATAACTTGCTACATCGTGCGGTCCACATCTTGATTTTCAACCAGGCAGGCGACGTTTATTTGCAGCAACGCTCCCGTTGGAAAGATCGACATCCTCTGAAGTGGGACTCCAGTACTGCCGGCCATGTAACCGCCGGAGAAAGCTATGACGAAACGGCCCGGCGCGAGTTGCAAGAGGAATTAGGCATAAATGTTCCTCTCAGGAAAATTCTGAAACTTCCTGCGCGAGCACGCACCGACCACGAGTTCATCTGGCTTTATCGAGGAGAAATTTGCGGCAATCCCATACCCAACCGAAGCGAAATTGAGACCGGCGCTTTTTTCCCTCCCACGGTCATCGATGGCTGGGTCGCGGCGCGACCAGAAGAATTCGCGCCTGGATTTATCGAATGCTGGCGGGCCTTTCGCAAAAACGACTCCGCGAAGTGCGATACGTTTACTTAAAACCAACAAATCTACGCTTAGGCAAACGGCGCAGAATCGAGCTCTTGAATTTTCGTGCAGCGCGTCTCGCCGCTTCCTTGCCTCCGTAGAGGCTGTCGCTGAACATCTTTGTCACCGCCTTGTTTCGGCGAAGAAGATGGACTTGGAAACCATGTGTCTGTTTTTTTGCGCGAGGTTTTGTGTCGATGCGGCGAATGTTCGCTTCCGAATCAGGATTAGGACGTCTTCTTCGCATGTGGATGAGAACCTAACTAAACAATCCGAGGAATCAATGAGTCAAGGTTGAGGAATGGCCGCCGCGCAATGTTTCTGGAGAAGGAAGGTTCCAGGAACGCCATTTTTGGTCATAATCAGCGGCCGGTAGCAATGCGTAACAAGGATGACGCCTCGCTCGCAGCCAGGTGACCAGCTTTACGAGATTTTGCTCTGCCATTGTCGTGCAGCCGGTGGTTGGCCGATTCAATCCGCGTCGAATGTGAAAAAAAATCGCGCTGCCTGCGCCGGGCACCGGCGGATCAGAATTGTGCCGGATCTCGATCAGCCAGCGATAGGCGAAATCACCCGAGCGCATTTTTTCGTGCGAATAATTGTCGGGAGGATTTTTCGGATCAATCACGATATGACGATTATAGTTGGGCGAGCGCGGGTCATCACTCCAGACGTCTGCTTCAGTTACCTGGTGGTATAGATAATCGGCGCCAGGAGGCAGATTCGAGTCGTATCCGAAAACCTGGCCGATCTCGAAGACTCCCGCAGGCGCTCGTCCATCGCGTTCTTTTTTTCGAAGGCCCGGCTCGTTCTGTCCAGCCAGTCCCGTTCCCCAGGCAACTCCATTTTTGCCAAACAAAACCGGGAAAGGTCCCACCACAGGCGCCCAATCTCCCCCACGCGATCGCTCAAACAAACGCAACTCGCCGCGCATTGAATTCCACGTCGGCGCGATGCCGAGGATGAGTTGCGTGCAATCCTGTGGAACTCCGTCTCCGTATGCGATGGCTGCCAGCAGCATCAGCGAGCAAATCAGCAGGTAGCGAAAGATCGACATAGGCATTCCCCAGCTTGGACGCGCGTTCAGTTGACCCCGGCAGTTTCTACTGCAGCGGTGTCTGCGGGAAGATATTTCGCACCAATGAGCCAGGCCAGGCCTGAGATGAAAATTATTCCCGATACAAACAGAAACGCTACATGCATGTTTGTGTGGCCGCCGATGTAACCAAGCAGCCAGAACGCCTGCACGTCGCCGAACGCGTGGATGACGAAAATGTTTACCGCAAATGCCGTCGCCCGCACGGCCGGCAGCGAGACGTTTGCCAGTGCCGTGTTTGAGGGACCTGTGTTCAAGAACAAGAAAAAGATTGCGAAGAACATCGCGACCCACGCCGCGGGAAACGGAATATAAAGGGTCGCAATGAAGAACGGACATGCGATCAGCATCCCGATTCCCGAGACCCAGAAATAGGAACCAGCGAAACGCGGACGCAACTTATCGGCGATAAGGCCGCCCAGAAGCGTTGAGATCAGACCAGCCACTACAGTGATCAGTCCGAAGATCGTCCTGCTCATGGCTGGGCTTTGATTTCGATAAACTAGATACGCTGATACCCAATATCCCAAACCACCAGTTACAAAAGTCATCAATGTTTGTGCGACGCAGTTGATGAGATAAGAGCGTGTTCGGAAAAGCCTCAGGTAATTCTTTAGGCTGCGGCGCGGCGATTCTTGCACCAGGTGATGTGCAGTAACGCGCGGATCGCGTTGCCAGAAACAGAGCAGACCCAGCAGCAAACCCGGCGGCGCCACGAGATAAAATGCCCAGCGCCAGCCGAGATGGGCACCGATCACGCCGCCGATGACATAGCCCAGCGCGCTGCCAACCGGAATGGCGGCGCAAAAAATCGCCATGACCCGGCCGCGTATTTCGATCGGGAAAAGATCGGACAAGATTGTCGGCGCAGCCGGGCCGTAGCCGCCTTCGCCAATTCCGACGCAAATTCGCGTTGCAAAGAGAATGGCGAACGTCGCCGCCAAACCGGAGCCGCCGCTGGCCAGGCTCCACAAAATCACAGCGCAACCGACGATGATCCACCGCGAAATCCGATCGGCGAGCAAGCCGAGAATCGGCGCGCTGAGCATGTAAGTTACGAAAAACGCGTCGCCAAGCAGGCCGGTCTTCGTCATGGCGTTAACGTCGTCAGGCGCAAAAAAACTGGCGCGAATATCGGGCTCGAGCGCGGCCAGAACTTGCCGATCGATGTAATTAAACAGATTGATCCCGAGCAGAAGCAACAGCGCACCGTTCGCGCCGCTAATGGATTTCTTCATGCCACCTTCCACCGTCAGTTGCCGATTGCAGATGGCCACGCGTTAATTGTAAATGATAAACGATGCCTTCCATGTCCGCCGCTGAACGCTCGCTCTATTTCTTCGGCCGGGCTTTGGTGCGTTGCTTTTATCGGGCCACGGCGCTGGGAAGTGACAACTTGCCGAAAGGCGGATTTCTGCTTTTGCCTAACCATATCACCTGGGTGGATGCGATTGTTCTGCAGCTCGCCTGCCCGCGGCCAATTCGCTATGTCATCGACCAGGAATTTTATCGCAAACCGATCCTGCATCCGTTTTTGCGGCTGCTGCGCTGCATCCCCATCGATACGCGGCATTCTCATTCCGCCATTCGCGCTGCGACGGAAAAAATCGCCGAAGGCGAAATCGTATGTCTTTTTCCCGAAGGCCAGTTGGAACGGGCCGGAACGTTATTGCGGCTGCGGCGCGGGTACGAACTAATTGCACGCCACGCCAATGCGGCGGTCGTGCCGGTCTGGCTCGACCAGCTCTGGGGCTCGATCTTCTCATTCCAAGGCGGAAGATTTTTCACAAAACTGCCGAAGCGAATCCCCTACCCTGTGACCGTCGCCTTCGGCAAACCGCTCAAAGCCGAGGCCGCCGATATCGCGACCGTGCGCGAAGAATTGCTCAAGCTCGGCGAATTTTGTTTCAGCAAGCGGCCATCGTTAAATCGACATCTTGCTGAACCATGCGTCCGCGGATTGAAGAAAAGGCCCTTTGCGACCGCCGTTGTCGACGGACTCGATCATAGCCTCTTAAGCCGGTCGAAATTGCTGGGGGCGGCAGCTGCGCTGAGTCGTTATCTTCGAAAAGAATTTCACGACGAACGGATCGCCATTGTCCTGCCTGCGAGCAAAGGATCGATGGTGGCGAATCTGGCCGCGACGCTGGCGGACAAAGTCCCAGTCGATCTTAATTTCACAATCGGCCGCGCGGCGAATGAATCTTGCTGCAAGCGTGCCAACCTGCGGGTCGCAATTTCGGCCACGCAATTCATGGAACGACTCAAAGATTTTCCGTGGCCGGAACGCCTTCTTAAGTTGGACGAACTGATGCCGCGACTGAAACCTCAAATCATTCTCTGGTGGATGATCTCGCTTCTCGTTCCGGTGCGTCTGCTTTTGCGGCTTTTGAAAATTCCAAAGGAGGGCGGTCACACCGAAGCGGTCCTGCTTTTTACAAGCGGAAGCACAGGCGAACCAAAAGGCGTCGTGGTCAGCCATCGCAATGTCGTCGGAAACGTCTCGCAGTTCCGGCAATTGCTCGACGCGACGAAAGACGACGCTATTCTCGCCTCGCTGCCATTTTTTCACACATTCGGATCGACCGTCACGCTTTGGTATCCGCTCATCGAAGGGGTGCGCATTATCACTTATTCAAATCCGCTGGAAGCCACAAAGAACGCGGCGTTGATCGAACGATATAAACTAACGCTACTGCTGGCGACACCCACTTTTCTGCGCGGTTATTTGCGCAAAGTCGAACCGGACAAGCTTCGCAGTTTGCGTCTGGTGATCACTGGCGCGGAAAAACTGCCACTCGATCTCGCAAAAAATTTCGAGGAACACTTTAAGCAAAGAGTTTTTGAAGGCTACGGGCTGACCGAAACTTCGCCGGTGGTAAGCGTAAACCTGCCGGAGCCCCAACCGATTAAACCGGGCGAACAAGTGCAACCATCGAGTCGTTTAGGCTCAGTTGGCAAAATGGCGCCCGGCATCGCTGCGGAAATTCGCGAACCGGAAACGGACCGCAAACTGTCGCTGCACGAAACTGGAATGCTTTGGCTGCGGGGAGTAAACATTTTCGAAGGTTATCTGCACGATCCCGAACGCACAGCCGATGTGCTGCAAGATGGCTGGCTCAAGACTGGCGACCTCGGCCGGTTCGACGAGGACGGTTTTCTTTACATCGAAGGACGACTCTCGCGTTTTTCAAAGATCGGCGGAGAAATGGTGCCGCATGAATCGATCGAACATAAGATCGCAGATTTACTCGATCTCTCTGGAAAAGATGAACGCACCGTCGCGATCATGGGGATGCAAAACGAAGCCAAAGGCGAAGCACTTGTCCTGCTCAGTGCCGTAGATATCGATCTTGCGGAACTGCGCAAAAAACTTCATGAAGCCGGCGTCCCAAATTTGTGGATCCCAAAAACAATCCAGCGCGTCGAATCCATTCCCATCCTCGCCTCCGGCAAACTAGATCTCAAAAAATGCAGGGAACTTGTGCCGACCTAGTTCATCGCAGCGGCCACTTGGGAATGAAACCTGCAATCTCTTACATCGTTGCTTCTGTCCAACGCAGCGGCACACACTTGCTTGGCAGTATCCTCCGAAGTGCGGGCGCAGGCTCGCCGGATGAGTATTTTTTTTCGAGGTATGGAGAAACGTGGGAAGGGCGCTGGGGCAGCCCATCTCGCGTCGCCTATCTCGAACGCATTTTTCAGCAGCACACCACCGCCGATGGAGTCTTTGGGTTTGTAGTAATGTGGGTTTATTTCGACCGTGTAGTTCAAATGTTGCAAGAAATTCCCGCATACAAGAATTTCAATGAATCACAACTGCTCGCTGCCGTTTTCAATCGGCCGAAATATATTTGGATGCGTCGCCGGAACCGCATCCAGCAAGCAGTCTCTTGGGCGATAGCATTGCAGACAGGTGTTTGGGCTCAAAAAACAGGCGAGGAGCCCCAGCTGCGCGCCATCCCACGCTTTGATTTCGACGCCATTGATGGCTTGTATAACCGGATCGTGGCCGGCGAAGCGGGTTGGACAAATTATTTTCACAAAAATCAAATTGATCCTCTCGTTCTCTTTTATGAAGATGTCGTCGCTTCCAATCGCGATGCTGCCAGACGGGTTCTCGAATTTTTGGGACTGCCGTTTCCGCCTGCTTTCGAAATCGCACCGCCGACAGTTCAAAAGCAAAGCACCCAACTGTCAGAGGAATGGGCGGCGTCTTATCTCAAGCTCAAAGAGAATAAGATAGGCAAACTTGCCCGTATCATCCGACGCATCCGAAACTGAATGTGCATGACTGGGTCTTCATCGCGATGCCTGGGTGAAAGTCGCCCGAGATGTTTTCGTCATTCGGGTTTGATGCTTGGACATCGGCCTTTGTCCCACTTCCAGAAACGCGAGATCTGGGCGGATCGCACTGAAAGCAGCGTCAGCCAGAGCCTTGTGTCCTTGAACGGAGGGATGCCACGCGTCCACGGGATTAATCAGCTCCAAGCGGCTAAAATCCACTCTTGTTAATGCATCCGAGTACTGCACACGGATATTACGATAGTTCTTAAGCTCGCTATTCAGACTGCCGACCATCGCTCGCATCTCGGCATTCAGCATCAAGCTCAACCTGACCATGTTTTTCTGATAAGGCGGTTGGAGAGACTCGAAACTGCGATAGCCGCTTTCAAAATACGGATAGAGCGCCGGATTTCTCGTGTGAAGCGCCGCCGCCTTTTTCCTTGCTTTGAAGAATGCGTCAATATTCGCCAGCCCAAAGACGACGATCGCGACGTTGTGGTTTTCTCTTTTTGCGCGCTCGATCAGAGATTGCAGCGGTTCGGTGTAGTTTTCTCGAAACTTCGCAGTTATTTTTTCCAAGCGCTTTTCCGGATACGCGCGTTCGGCTGGAGAGAGTCCTTCCGCCCAGTCGAGATTGTTGTGTCCTATCCAAATCAGGATCAAATCCGGAAATCTTCTCTTGCGCAAAATCTGGCGCGCTTGCCCAGAAAGATTGCGTGTTCGGACAATTCTTCTACGAATGGCTTCGCCGGCTCTTCTGGACGCAACGAGAGCCCCGGCGCCATTGTATTCTGTAGCGACCAATGGCGTAAAAGTTTCCAATCGTTCGAACACACTATAAATGCTCGCTTGATCGGGATCGGTATCGAGAAACCAATTCTTGCGTCGTTCGGTTCTGGCTCGCCAAAACAGGCTAATCGGCGAGGATATGTAGAAATTCTGTGTAAGGCTGTCACCCATCATCGCCACATGCGGCAATCGGTTCACGAGTTCAGCCCGGCTGATCGCGCCTCGCCGGTACTCCAGATAATCGCTACAGAATGGAGAGGAAGGCTGTGAAATTCGCTCGAGATAATTTGGAGTCGTCGCCGTCGGCGGATCGCTCGCTACCCGATCGAACAGGAAAATCAAATCGACAAGGCTGGCGACAATTTGTTCACCAGCCCTGATTAGCAATGGCGTAGGGGGATTCGCGAACTCCTCCGTGCCAAGGGCACAGAGTGCAGTCGAGTACAGGCAGAATCCTGCCAGCAAAACAAATCGCGTACGTGAGAGCATCTCACATCAGAATCGGAAACTGCGGCGGAATCGCGGTTATCACCCAGTTTGTTTTGGTCGCCTGCTCCCCCGCCTGCTCAGCCTGCCCGCGGCGGTGGGCGAAAATCTTCGGAGTAGCTGGGCGGAGGCGGGTCATTCCTTCCTCATTCACCTGCTGCGCCGTACTTCCACGAAGGCGGGTCATTTTAGACATTCCCTTCGTCGTTGCGTTCTTCCATTTTAGCTTGACAAGCTGGCGAAGTTTTCTCAACGCTCGGTCGAACAAGATCTGAATCGCGTGGAGAGGTTTCCCCCGAGAGCTTCTTTGTCTGTTCAGACCCGCAACTGCAGTATCAACCCGTCGGGGAAAAAAGGAATCCATCTATGCATACAACAACATTGTTCCCAGTCTCAACGCACCGCTCGAATTGGCGATTCGGCTTCATTCTCACTCTCCTCCTGATTGCCTGCTTTGCGCTTACACCGATGGCGCAAGCGGTGGGCCCCGACACGGACGGTACGATACCCGGCGCCAACAATGGGGAAGCTATTGGTGCGCTCATCAGTCGGACCACCGGGGTCTGGAACAGCGGCACTGGCTTCGAGGCGCTTAAACACCTTACTGCCGGCAACCAAAATACGGCGACGGGTCTTCGAGCCCTGACTAGCGATACCAATGGCGGCTTCAACACCGCCACTGGCGTTTTATCGCTCTTTAGCAACACCACCGGGTTTTTCAATAGTGCCACTGGCGCTTATTCGCTCGCCAACAACGTTCAGGGCAACTACAACACTGCTAACGGTTATGGAGCGCTCTATCGCAACACTGCGAGCTACAACACGGCCACTGGTTTTGGTGCGCTCTTTAGCAATAGCACCGGCATCAGCAACACTGCCAACGGCTATTTAGCGCTCAATCGCAATACCACCGGCATCGGCAATACGGCCAACGGTAATGGAGCGCTCTATAGTAACACCACCGGGATCGGCAATACGGCCAACGGTAATGGAGCGCTCTCTAGTAACACCACCGGCATCGGCAACGCGGCCAACGGTTATTTTGCGCTCGCTAACAACACCACCGGCAGCAGCAGCACGGGCTTAGGGTTTGAGGCCGGCGTCAGCGTTACCACGGCCAGTAACGTCATTGCTATCGGCGTCAACGGCGCGAACGTGAGCAACAGTTGTTTTATCGGCAACATTCGTGATGTGCAAACGGCAAACGCGGACGCGATACCAGTTCTTATCGATTCGGGAGGTCAGCTCGGAACAGTCAGTTCGTCGCGGCGGTTCAAGAAAGAGATCAGACCGATGGACAGCGCCAGCGAAGCCATCCTGGGTCTTAAACCGGTGACCTTCCACTACAAGACCGACGCAAAAGGCATACCGCAGTTTGGTTTGATCGCCGAGGAAGTAGCCGAGGTGAACCCCGACCTGGTGGTACGCGACGAGAA